>Ga0206116_1000085_pt1 | contig 148297 bp, 116 predicted proteins | sample 3A1Ametagenome_FD_178000 | JGI IMG/M metagenome (GOLD analysis project Ga0206116, IMG submission 178000) | Enriched microbial communities from leaf-cutter ant dump, University of Wisconsin, Madison, United States - 3A1A | ecosystem: Environmental > Terrestrial > Nest > Insects nest > Nest dump...
AGAGATAAATAAGAAAGAGGCTCCAGCTTCATGGGAACATACTTAATCAGTTGTTTAGAAATTAATCCGCTCTCTTTCTTCTTTCACATTATGCCTACTCTAATATATTCTATGTAAACATAGGAGGAATGAAGAGACATTAAGGGAACAATGCCAATTTTAATGAACTTACATATATTAATGTTTTTGTGTATTAACCATGGAGAGATTAAGAACCGTTAAGAACCTGTCAACTTTAACGATCCTTCATGCCTTAATGTTTTCCCAATTCTTAAACCGTGAAGAAGCTAAGAGAGATTAGAATAAAGTCAACCTTAATGAATCTTAATGCCTTCATGTTTTTTATTATGAAACCTGATGATCTTAAGATTTCCGATCCGGACACAACATCGCTAAACCCGGTTATCTTTGCCCCGTGGAAATTCCCTGGCTCATCATCCTGATCGTATTTATAGCGAGCGCGGTATTTGCCACCTTCGGGTTTGGTGATGCATTACTGGCGCTGCCCTTTCTGACCATGATCATCGGTCTGCAGAAAGCTACGCCTTTACTGGCTATGTCAGGTTTTACACTTGCCTTGTGCCTGATGGGTTCTGGATATAAGCACATCCAGTTCCGGGAAGCCGTCAAATTGATCATCGGATCGCTATGCGGGGTTCCGATCGGTGTGTGGTTACTCAGTAATATGGACAAGCACCTGATGCAGCTGGCAGTAGGTATCGTTATAGCCCTGATATCGCTGTATAATCTTTTTAAGCCGGATCTGTTCCGGATAAAAAGTGACCGGACAGCACCTTTATTCGGTTTCATAGGCGGAATATTAGGCGGCGCTTTCAATACGAGCGGACCGCCGGTAGTCATGTACGGTGCTATGCGGGGCTGGACACCGGTGATGTTTGTCGGGATGATGCAGGCGTATTTTATTCCTACGGACGTGTTTGTGATCACCGGGCACCTCCAAAGCGGTTTGCTGAACGGTGAAGTATTCAGGTTATATCTCTGGTGTCTGCCCTTCCTGCTGCTGGCAGTATGGACCGGTCATCAGCTGAAAAAGAAAATGCCGGTAGACAAGTTCAGAAAAGGGATTTTTATCATTATCCTGATCTCCGGAGTGATGCTGGCGCTGAGGAGTTTCAGTTGAGAGCTGATCCGCTTGTTCTCTTTTTGGACTCCATCCAGAGCACGGATATAATACCCAAGGTGTAAGCAACCATATCTGCCCAGCTGAAAGCACTTCCCAGGATCATTCTGGCAGGCCTGTTGCCTTTCAGCCCTAAAATTTCAATCAGGTTAAAATACTGGGAAATTTCCACTATATAAGCAAATATCAATACTCCGATAGCTGTCCGGACTGGTGTTATATTCAAAAAAGATCTTAGAAAGCAATAGATCAGGATCACTACCAGGAAATCGCCGATATACGGCCGGATGATCCGGTCTTGTACAAACAGTGCAATACAAAGCTCCAGTACAAACAGGCTGACTGCGCCGAGAAAATATCTTTTGTGAAATCTGAACATATAGTGGAGGTTGCAGACCAATTTAAGGAATATATTGACCGGTAGATAGCTGAAATCCTGAGTGCACCCGTATTTTTCGCTTTTAAGTAATGATCTTGTTCCTGCTCATTGTTCATTCTTCACATAACCTATTTGGTCGGTATCGTTGTTATTTCTCCGGTAAGAAAAAAGGTTTATTATCCGGAAAATAGGAAGTGATCATCTTTTCGCCTTCACATTTGCTCATTCATCACATTACCACATTCATTCACTAATTATCTCCATTTAAACATTAACTCATTTACTAATTACCCCGTTTGCTAATTATCCCATTAGCCTGCGTCAGCATTTAATCATCGGTATATCGTCACATTTCTCGCATTAAAAGCGTGAGTGATAGAGCGGAGGATCGTTCTTCTGCGAATGCTTTCGCGGGAGAGCAGCCGCAGCGATAGCACGACCGGAGGGCACGCCAAATATTAAATCTAACCATTTATGGTGATAAATAAGGTGGAATATTTATTTTTGGAGATCGGGAAATACCAAAAGGGAAAAGTATATGGCTAATCAATTCAAAATGCCTGAGAAAGGTGTGCCGGCAGATACACTGCTTCAGCGAATGGAATCGTTTAAAGCAAAAGATATCAACTGGCCTTCGGGTAAATTTTTTGGCTATGTCTTTTATCCCGGCGAAGATATTTATGAGGTGGGAAAGAAAACTTATACCTCTTTTATCGCTACGAACGGGCTGAACCCTTCTGCTTTTCCGAGCCTGCGCAAGATGGAGGCTGAGGTGGTAAGCATTACGGCTAACCTGCTCAACGGAACGGAAGATGTCACAGGAACGATGACCTCTGGCGGAACGGAAAGTATCATGATGGCCGTGTTGTCGGCCAGAGAATGGGGGGCTAAAAACAGGAAATTGAAAGGTATTCCGGAAGTATTGGCCCCGGCTACCGCTCACCCGGCGTTTCCCAAAGCCTGTCATTTCTTCGGAATAAAGTATGTAGAAGCGCCGATCGGGGAAGATTACAGGGTGAACGTGGCGGAAATGAAAAAGCTCATTACGCCGAATACCGTTCTGCTGGTGGCTTCCGCGCCGCAGTATCCGCAAGGGGTGATCGATCCGGTAGAAGATGTCGCCGCATTAGCGCTGGAGCGCGGGATTCTCTGTCATGTGGATGCCTGTGTAGGCGGGTATCTCTTGCCTTTCCTGGAAAAGGGCGGTGTGTTTTTGCCGAAGTTTGATTTCAGGGTTCCGGGTGTTACTTCCATGTCTGCAGATACGCACAAATACGGCTATGCGGCTAAGGGTGCTTCCGTGATCCTGTACAGGAACAGGGAATTGCGCAAAGGACAGTTTTATATCAAGACAGATTGGTCCGGCGGCATATATGGTTCACCTTCTTTTGCAGGAACCAGGCCAGGAGGAGCTATTGCAGCAGCCTGGGCGGTGCTCAACTACATAGGAGAGGAGCGTTATGTTAAAATGCAGATGAATGCCTATCATACGGCGCGCAAGATCCAGGAAGGCGTGAAAGCTATTCCCGGGTTGGAAATATTGGGCAATCCTGATGCTACTGTATTTGCGATCGCTTCTGAGAAATATGATGTCCATTCCATAGCAGATGAGATGTCCGAACTGGGCTGGTATCTTAACCGGCAGCAGCTGCCGCCGAGCTTGCACATTTTCGTAACGGATATCCATGTGGGCAAAGAGAAAATGTTCCTAGATGATCTCGCTTTTGCCGTGAAGAAAGCGGGTGCGTTCAGCTGGGAAAACCTGAAGAAAAATGTACAGGTGAATACGGTAAAAGGTTTGAAAAAGATGTTGCCGCCGTCTTATTTTGACAAGCTGATGAATATGGCCGGTGGTGGTGGCGCTGACTCGGGGGGACATAGGAAAGCGGCCATGTATGGCATGATGGGAGCGCTAAAGGGCACGGATAAACTGGATGAGCTGGTGCTGGATTTTATCGACAAGCTCAATTCTCCTGAAGATCCGGTCAAAGAAAAATCGTAAAAGATATTGTTACAGTGAAACAGGGGTTTAGATAAGAATGTAAACCTGTATTCATATTAGGAGATATTGGATTATGCTCCGTCAAATCACATTTGCGGATAGCTATGTATTTGATTCAGTGTGTTTATTGTTGTCATTTTGATGAGTTGTGATATAAGATATAAGTATCTTATAAAAAGAAATTACTTCATGTGAAATAGAATTTATTGTGTTTCATCGATATAATTTTATGTAACTTATTTTTAATGTTTGTATTTAATTCATATATTATGTATTCAATGTTATATTTAAATTTCTTAAATAAGTTTTAAAGGAATATTGTATACTCCATTGTTGCTGTAATTATTTCAATCCTCTGAACCTCCACTATAAAAAACTATTTATGATAAGCACAAGTAAAGCTCTTTTTCCGGTAATATTGCTGATATTGTCCGTGATCCTGTTTAGTGCGTCTGTACAAGGTCAGACCTGTACGGCAGATCCGGCCGGCCGGCTGGCGGACTCCCTTCAGCTGATCAATCTCCGGACATCGACTTATGGGTATTCCTGGGTAAACAAATGGGATACGAGTAAACCGATTAATACCTGGTATGGTGTATTGATGACCAGTAACGGATGCAGGGTCCGGAGCATATCCATGACCAATAACCATGTGACCGGATCTTTACCATCAGAATTGGATTTGCCGGAATTGACCACCCTGAAAATTATTAATGCTGCCAGCGCTTTGGGGAGATTGAGCGGGCGGCTGCCGGACATGACTAAATTGCCTCAACTCAGGTCGCTTGAGCTGACCCGTAATAATATATCTGATACTCTGCCTAAGATATTCTCAGACAGTCTCAGGATACTTACGCTTTCCTACAATCAGATATATGATACTATTCCTGTCTATACGAATCTTTCCAGGCTGACGGAGGTCCGGTTAAATAATAACCTTTTGGAAGGTAATGTCCCGGACTATAGCAGTAACCCGATGTTAGCGGTGCTTGACCTTTCAGCGAATCAGCTATCCGGTCACATCCCTTTATTTGAAGGCAATGATAGTCTGAACTATATTGCTTTAAACAATAATGCCTTAACGGATACAATCCCGGATTTTAATCTGGGTAAGCTTAAAGAACTATACCTGTATAGCAATCAGTTATCAGGAAAGTTGCCTCTGTTCAATAATACTGTATTGGAAAGAATCTATTTACACCTGAACCAGATCAGCGATACGGTACCCAATTATACTAATAGCTCGATTCGCTCCCTGTTCCTGCATTCCAATCCTTTATACGGAACATTGCCGGATTTTGATGCGCTTGTCAACCTGACAGATCTGAGGATCTATGCCACCCAGGTAGAAGGTTACCTCCCGCTTTTTACTAATAACCGGAAATTGGTTGCCGTTTACCTGTCCGAAAATAATTTATATGGACCAATCCCTGATTATACGCTTCCTGATCTGCAAAATCTGAGAATAAATGAAAATAATCTAACCGGTGAATTACGAAACTTTGACTTACCCAGTATGACCATCTTCTTCGCTCACGGCAATAAATTATCCGGCACTTTACCGGTATTTAACCGGATGCCTAAGTTGACACAGTTATTGATAAGTAATAATTTATTATGTGGTCCCTTACCGGAAGGGATTGATCTGCCTCAAATGGCACTTATGAGCCTGGCAGATAATTTTTTTAGCGGTGAAGTCTCAGCTTCTTTTATTGCGGGTATGCCCAAGCTGGCAGATCTCAGGTTGGAGAATAATGATTTTCATGGCCCTGTTCCTGATTTTAACTCAACCACCTTATACAGGCTATACTTTCATTACAATAGATTTTCCGGATCGCTTCCCGGATTCAATAATGCGTTGAAGTTAAAAGAAATCCTGGGAAGCCACAATCTTCTGAGTGGTAATATCCCAGATTATAAAGCCCGGCCAGGCAGCGATACCACCAATATGTACCTGGATTTTTCAAAGAACAATTTCAATTTTAGCCATATCTCCACCAGCCCCTATAATACTGTGAACCGGTATAGTTACCGGAGCCAGATTATTCCTTTAAATTATGACCCGGCCACCCGTACTTTGTCGGTATATGCGGGATATGTCAATAATGAATCGGAGAATACTTATGTATGGAAGAAAACATGTGCGGGTGTCGTAGAGACCTTGCCTGAAAATACTCGTACGCTGGTTTTACCCGAAATTCCGGACGGATGCAGGTATCGTTGTGAGATCAGTAATACGATACTGACGCAAGATCATACAATTGCATTGAGCAGCGCTCTTAACTCAACTTATAAGAAACTGACTATCGGCTCTCATATTTTTACCTACAGACCGACTCCTGCGTCACTCTGTAAATATGAGCAGGGAACATTGGAGTGCGAAGATGTATTAGCGGGGACTATCAGCTTACCGGTGAAATATAAAGGAGATACAAGCTTTATAAAAGGAATCACCCCTTTACAGATATCTTATCCTGAAGAATATGTACAGGCCGATAGTTTCCGGACAGTTTCAGAAACCGTCGGTGCAGTAGCATATCTGTCAGATGAGGATGGTTTATCTGCATTGGAATTACCTGATTTTTCTTCTGAGCTGATACCATTCCCCAACAATACTGCAGTACCGCTGGGAAAAGGAGAGTTCTCGGTTTTATCCGATAATTTTAATGCCACATCCAGCTTCGATCTGAATGATATAGTGCTGAATACGCAATGCAGTGATTGCGCAGAGCTCGAAGCGGATTTCATATATTTTTATTCAGAGCCGGAATGCTTGTTAAGTATGTATGATACTATTACAGGTACAGTTATAATATCTTTCCGATATGTGGATTACAGGCATAATACTGCGCTTCCACAATTAAAGATATGGTTCAGAACAGACTACGCAGTAGACACATACAGTCAGGTCCCTGAAAATGATATTGTATATGCTGATGGTAGATACCTGGTTACGTTTGTACTACCGGCTACTGCTATATCCTCCGGACGGATGAAGTACAAGATTGAAGCGGTGAGTGAATCAGGGAGATATTTCAGGCTGATTTCGGATTATTATATTGATCAGCGCAGGGATGAGCCGTTGTTGTGTTATACAGGAACGGCACCGGACCGGTTTGATGTGATAGAGAACCTGAAGCATCCGAGCTGCGACATGTACTGGTATATATTCTTCAAAAGGCCTGTTGTCTATACGCTCAACGGTTATGTCGGGGTTCTGAAAATTAATAATGTACAGCAATATAATGCTTATATGACGGAGTCCCAGGTGGATGATGGATGGGGATACCGTACCAATTCAATTGTGAAAGGTAATCTTAAAGTACCGCAATTGCCGGCTTGCTACAGGTTAGATGCCAGTTATACAGGAACGATCGGCTATTTGAAGTCGATGATTATAGATTATAAGATAATGTGTAAGAGCAGGTGATATTGTGTGATCTTATGCTTGATATTTCAGCAGGGCCAGGTAAAAGCCGTCTCCATCCAGTCTGCCGGGAAGAATATATTCTTCTTTGATCAGGCTGAAATCCTGGTGATGTTCCAGGAAATTCTTTATCTGGTCTGAATTTTCTTTCCGGAAAAGGCTGCAGGTGGCATATGCCAATGTTCCGCCCGGCCTGAGCAACTGTGCAGCATCTTTCAGGATCTGGGCCTGCACGGGTAGTATTTCAGTCAGAGTGTGTTCTGTCAACCTGAATTTGAGATCGGGTTGTCTCCTGAAAGTACCGCTTCCGGTACAGGGTGCATCCACCAGGACTACGTCTGCCAGGATCTGCTGTCCCCTGAGCTGACCGGGAGAAGATATTTCCAGGTTTTGCACACCGGCTTTCTGAGCTCTTCTCTGTAATTGTGACAACCGGGCCGGGTCAATATCTGAAGCGATCAGCCTGCCCTCGTTTTTCATGCGTGCGGCCAGCTGGATGGTTTTTCCGCCTTTTCCGGCGCAATAATCGACCACTACTTGTCCGGGACGAACCGGAGTTTCCCGGACGATATATTGAGAACCGATATCCTGGAATTCAAAAAGCCCTTCTTTAAAGGCCCTGGATTGACGGAGCTGATTGGCCCCTTCTATACGGATGACTCCATCCGGTTCAGCGGGGACAGAATAATTGACGCCCAGCCTGTCCAGTTCTTCTGTCAGCTTGCGCAGACCGGTTTTAAGACTGTTATACCGGATATATACCGGAGCCGGGCGATCCAGCCAGCTCAGGATATTTTCAGTGTCTGTTCCCCAGCTTTCCAGCAGTTCGTTATAGATCCATTTCTGAATACTGTATTGCAGGTCCTCAGAAGGTAAGTTATGAACATATTGTTCTTTCCAGGAGAAGCCTTCCAGAACAACCTTACTCTTGAGTTGATCATCTGAAAGGGCCGTCACCGTTATTAGCGCAGGAATAAGGGTAGCCGGTTGATCAGCGATCTCTTTTCCCCAGTGTTCGCGGATGAGGTACAGGTATTTAAGGTAATTCCGGGTAATGCCGTATACAATACCTGTTGCCGTTTTGCGATCCCTGGAGCCCCAGGCTGTATTTTGTTTCAGCATATTGGCTACAGCTTTATCCGCATAGCTGTCATTTACCAGAATGTCTGTCAGGCAGACCTGTATGCCGTTCACTAATGCGCGGGGTAAATGAATAGATAGAATACCCTGAGAGAGATTAAAGCTTTCCAAAATTATTGTTTAGTCGTTGCTAAGTTACAACAGGGAAACGGGATATTCCGGAACCTGAATATGCAGTACGTTTTTAAAGGTATTATTACAAACATCTATATTTCGTTGCATTTAAAGATAAATTAACAATAACCGGATAAAGGGTATGTAATTGATTCTTACAGACTAATAAACCTTTGCTAGATATATATTCTTTTTGTATTAATAATAAATTAAATTCGTTTTTAAGGTATATTCTTTTTTTTAAAATAAAATGGGTTATTGCACTCCAATAGCACTTCAGATGCATAGGGGTATCTTAAATAGCTTTATTTTTATATTGAATATAATCCTTCTGGTTTCCTGTAAGAACAGTGACATCAGTGCTACGTATTTTGAAAAATCTCATACCCTGAGTTTTTCTAAAGATTCAACTGTACATATTCTCAACAAGGGTGACGAACCTGCAGAATTGAGTATTCATCTCAATGATCTGTCAGTCAATGATTTTGAAGAGCTGTTGGTTAAAGTAAGGGCGTTGAAGGATGAATTTGAGGGAGAAGCCGAAGTTCGTAAAGCCTGGAGGTATGTTGCTGCGAACTTGGACTTTATTAATCCTGTATCTCAAAGCGTTTTGTTCAACGAACCTTTATTGTTGCTTAATTCTATAGGATACGGACAATGTGATGATTTCGCAAGTGTTTTAAAAAGTATTTGGGAACATATGGGCTATGAGGCCCGGTTGGTCAATGTCCGGGATCATGTAGTAGCAGAAGTAAAGGTTGATGGGCATTGGGAAATGTATGATGCCTTTGAGTATGTCTATTATCTGAACCGCAATGATCAGGTTGCCAGTACGATGGAGCTGAGAGCAGATTCTACGTTGATCGTGGATCCGCAGATCAGGATAGGAGTATTATCGTGGATGTCTGCAGAAAATTATTTCAGATACCTGAAACGATATTCTTCGGAGGCAGTAGAACGATACTGCACGATTAGACCATTCTTATATAAGGATGGCTATGATGCTAAAGAAACTTTTCGGATCAGGCTCTGGCCGGGTTGTAAGATGGAATTCCCGGTTTATTCTCCGGATCCGGTGGTGAAAAGGATGGTGGCTTCCAATAATGTCTATCATAAAAAGTATATCCGGTTTACGATACCAAAAGGATGGAAAGGCGAATTTCAGACACCTTTCCTGATCACATCTGTACATGGGGATGGAGATATAATCCTTAACAATAAGAAAAAGGTATTGGGAGATATCAGTGTAAAATTTGATTACGAACATATCCAATACCTGCCTCTGTCTTTCAAAGTGATCGATACCAGATCTGATATCGTTGTATACTGCATGATGAATGAAAACCTGTTCAGAGATAATAATGAGGTGGATGTAGTAAATTACGGCCTGGAATATGACCTGGATGTACGTGTTACACGCAGAACAGATCTGATCGCGAAAGAATATTTCCTGGAAAAAAGACTTTCCGGAGAAATGCCGGATATTTTTGAGGTTCTCGGGCAGGAACAAAAAGGAGTAATGAGAAAACTGGCTTCAGGTAAGACTAAAAGAAGGAAAAAAGAGGAGATTGTCCGGGATATCTATCAGCTGTTTGCAGACTATCAATTACAAAACAGGGAAAAACGCCTGGGAAAGATTACGCAAAAGCTGGAAGCAGTTTTGCCTCAGTCTTTATCTGGAGAGCGGTATGCCCGGAGAGTAGATGCTTTCGGCGACATGCATAACCTTATTTTTCTTGTGTATGTCCTGGAGGAATATCCCGAGGATGAAGTTGAGCGTATACTGGATCTTTTTTAGATCAATACTATATCATCTGCACCCGCAACAATTGCTTTGGGCTTACCTTTCATGTCGGGTATATCTTCAGACCTGATCTTGGCCAGTGCGACGGCAAAGGGCCATCCGTCTTCATCAATGATATCGAAAACTTCATTTCTGCCAAAAGGTCTCTGGATAGCTTTGATACCTACCGCCAATAAGCTTTTCCTGTTTTCCAGCGCTTTTTTGGCTCCGGTGTCTACCTGGACGCGACCGTAAACAACGCTGCCGCTCGCCAGCCATTTCTGCCGGGCGTTGGCAATAACTTTTTTAGGTTTACAGTCGGTACCTGTCTCTCCTTTTACAGCTTTTATAATACCCTGTTCCGTGCGGGCGCCGAAGATCACTACCCGTATGCCCAGGCTGGTAGCTAATCTGGCAAAGGTGAGCTTGGAGATCATCCCACCCAATCCTACGGCAGATTTATCTTTACGGGCATAACCCAGGATAGCCGGATTGAACTCTTTGATATGACTGACTACTTCGTTATTGCTGTCCATCACACCGGGTACGGAGGTGGCAATCAGCAGGATCTCCGCACCAAAGCCTACAGCCAGCAAGGTGGCCAGTTCGTCATTGTCGGAGAACTTCAGCTCCAGATTGCTTACCACATCGTTTTCGTTGGCGATCGGTATTACCCCGTGTTTCCACAGCTCGCGATAGGTTTCCCGGAGTTGCAGGAAATGGTTCCGGTTACTGAAATGGTTTCTTTCACAAAGACTTTGTGCGATGGGGATACCGTGTTTTTCAAATACCCGCGCATATTTCCCAACCAGTATAGGATTACCTATAGCTGCGGCGGCTTTGCGCTCACCGATCTTGCCGCTATAGCCCTTTATAAACTTTTTACCTGTTCCGACCGCACCGGAAGACACGATAACGATATGGTACTGCTCATGCAGCGCTGCGATCTGTTGTGCAATGCTTTCCAGCAAAACTTCGTCTACGATCCCATCTGTTGTGGTAATAGAAGACGTACCGATTTTGAAGACGAGAACAGGTTTTGTCATTTGTTGCGAAATTATAAATAATAGCCAACCGAAACTAGCCGGATTTTAAAATGTAGGTGGATTTCATCTCTGCTGCCGGCTATGGAGAAAGGCGGCAATAGTAAGAATACCGGAGGACCGGTCAGTTGTGAAGAAGTGCATAGCAGCAACAAAGAGGATAGCGGAGGATCACCCTTTCCTCAAATCTTTCATGAGGTTCCTATAAGATATGCTCTTCAGACTGCAACCAGGCCGTTCTTTCTCAATATATGACCTTCCGGACTGTGCCAGAAGACTTCCAGGGCTTCATTCATTGCAGACTGGTACAGGTCGGCAACTTTGGAAAAAGTTAAAGGCGCCTGGAGCCCGGGTTGTAAAAGCGGGAGTGTACCGGATAGCCAGTTTGCTAAAGATTCATGGCAGGGCAGGACGATATCTTCTGTCTGGTTGTGCAGTACAAGAGCATGTTGCTGGACTGTTTTACCTTTTTTCTGAACCTGTTCTTTCAGAATGCTGGTTTCCCCACCCAGCCAGATCACCTTGACATTGGGAGAGAGCTCTTTAAATGTATTTCTGGACAGGATGCGTTGAATGTAGTTGGGAGGAATAGTCGTCTTGGGAATTCTGAAATCAAACCATTCCTGCAAAGGCAGCTCGAAACAGATCCCGTGCATGTAGTTGAAAAGCGATTTCTTCAATCCTTCACTGAACAGTTCATGTCTGGCGCCGGTGGGATCTTCATGTACCAGGTCGTTATTGGCAAAAGCGCCTATGTCCGGTGTCAGGTTCTTCACTTTAAAGGCTTCCGGCTGCAGACCGACCGGACTGTGTGCGGTCATGGCAAACTGATGCCAGAAGCCGGACTGAACGACTCCAAGCTCAAAGAGTTGTCGCACGACCTCCAGGGAATCTACCGTCTCCTGGACTGTCTGAGTAGGGAATCCGTACATCAGGTAGGCGTGTACCATAATGCCGGCTTCCGTAAAATGGTGCGCCACCCTCGAAACCTGCTCCACAGTGACACCCTTGTCGATCAGCTGCAATAAACGGTCGGAGGCAACCTCCAGGCCACCGGATACGGCAATGCATCCTGAAGCTTTCAGCAACTGGCACAGGTCATAGGTAAAGCTCTTTTCAAAACGGATATTGGTCCACCAGGAGATCACCAGCCCGCGGCGAAGGATCTCCAGCGCCAGTTCCCGCATCAGGGCAGGCGGAGCTGCTTCGTCTACAAAGTGAAAACCTCTTTCCCCGGTCTGTCCGATCAACGCTTCTATCTTATCGCAGAGCAGCTTCGCGTTGGCCGGTTCATATCTTTTGATATAGTCTAAGGAGATATCGCAGAAGGTACACTTTCCCCAATAGCAGCCATGTGCCAAGGTCAGCTTATTCCAGCGGCCGTCGCTCCAGAGCCGGTGCATGGGATTAGCGATCTCTATAACAGACAGGTACCGGTCCAGCGGCAGATCAGAATAATCCGGTGTGCCTGTCTGCGTCTGGGAAAAATCTTTCTCTGTCGAACCGTCGATATACCTGACCTGTTGATCCAGGAGCAGAAAAGTTCTTTTCAGCTGATCCTGTGGCCGCTTGCCCTGCAGGTGCTCTATCAGGTGCAGAAGCGGCGCTTCTCCGTCATCCAGGGTGATGAAATCGAAAAACTCAAATACCCGGTGGTCGGAAAGTGAGCGTAATTCCGTATTAGGATAACCGCCGCCCAGCGATACACGGATGTCCGGGTGATGTTTGCGGATCCATTGTGCTGCTTTGAAAGCGCTGTACAGGTTGCCTGGGAACGGGACGGAAAATCCAACCAGCCAGGGATGAGTTTCCTGGATGCGCTGTTCCAGTATCTCCAGGCTGATCCGGTCGATATAGCTGTCCGGTTGCTGTATCGTATGATACAGTTCGTCAAAGCTAGCTGCCGACCTGCCGAGTCTTTCTGCGTACCGGCTGAATCCGAAGTGAGGATCTACCACATCAATGATCAGGTCTGAAAGATCTTCCAGGTATAAGGTGGCCAGGTGCCGGGCTTTATCCTGTATACCCATGCTGCCGAAGGCCCATTCCATTTCTTCCAGCAGGTTGAACCGGGATGCCTGCGGCAGAAATCCGCCTTCACAGATCCTGTGTGCCAGGGTCGGTTGCCGGTTTTGCAGGAAAGCGATCACCTGGTCAATGGTCCGGATATACTGTTTCCGGAGCTTCAGGATCCTCAGGCTATTGTCAGCTAGCTGGTTTTGGGGCAGGGAATCGACTGTATCAAATAGTTGCGTCAGTCCTTCAGTGGAAAAGAGCCGGAGGATAACTTCTATTCCCAGATCCATCTGGTGGGCAGGAATACCTTGCCTGTTCAGGAAACCTTTAATATAAGTAGTTGCCGGATAGGGCGTATTCAGCTGGGTAAAAGGTGGTGTGATCAGGAGTATGGGTCTATTCACCGCACAAAGGTATATATAAATCGGGTCAGAACTCCGGAGGATGGTTAATGTGGCAATGGATTGATTTGGAATCAAGGATCAGGAATCAGGCCGGACAACGATGATGTGAATTGGGATAATTAGCAAATGAGTAGATGAATGTGGTAATGTGATGAATGTGAAAATTGGAAGAAGCAAGAGCCAGGAACCAGGATGTAGGATATGGGTCGATGTGATAATATGCCGATGGGTCAATCAATGCTGATGCAAGACTAATGGGATAATTAGCAAATGAGCTAATGTGTAAATGGAAGTAATTGATAAATGTGATAATGTGAGGCTATCCGGTGCAGATGAGAACCGAGTGTTGTCCCGGATATCGTAGTTATTTGGTATCGGGATTGAAGACTGGAAATAAGAATAGCTGCGAATGCTACCGTCCGTTGCCCGGCTACCTTACATGATTTGTGGTTTGATTCCAGGTTTAAATCATTTGCTAATTTCCCCATTATCACATTATTCTCATTTTATCTGTAAATCCGGTCGTCTGAGGTCTGATTAACTGAGGACTTTCTGGTAATACTACATCTTTTTCGGGAATACAGTCGTCTGTTGTGACCAGTGAGTTTTCTTGTGATGGTACATCTTTTTCGCAAACACAGTCGTCTGTGGTCTGATTAACTGAGGACTTTCTGGTAATACTACATCTTTTTCGGGATACAGTCGTCTGTTGTGACCAGTGAGTTTTCTTGTGATGGTATATCTTTTTGCAAATCCGGTCGTCTGTGGTTTGATTAGCTGTGAGCTTTCTTGTAATATTTACATCTTTTCCGAGAATACAGCTTGTGGTCTGACCAACTTTGAGTTTTCTTGTGATGGTATATCTTTTTTCGCAAATCCGGTCGTCTGTGGTCTGACCAACCGTGGTCTTTCAAGTAATCATTTAATTCTACATGCTCTCGGACACGCACCATCTTCTCAATAATGGGAAGGTAGAGTCTCAGTAATCATTTAATTCTACATGCTCTCGGACAGAAAACGGTCGCCTTACACATGCGACTACAAAAGTCTCAGTAATCATTTAATTCTACATGCTCTCGGACAAGTTGGAATACATAGTCAATAATGACGAAGAGTCTCAGTAATCATTTAATTCTATATGCTCTCGGACAGGATGTTGAATAATATGTGGAGCAGTCCAGGAGTCTCAGTAATCATTTAATTCTATATGCTCTCGGACTTAAGCCGGAATATTCCGGCGAAGACGTATTGAAACCAAGAAAGTCTCAGTAATCATTTAATTCTATATGCTCTCGGACTGCCAAACCGGCTCGTTATGAAAAACTGGGAAAGTCTCAGTAATCATTTAATTCTATATGCTCTCGGACTTAGAATGATTTATATGGAGATCAATTACCCTGGTCTCAGTAATCATTTAATTCTATATGCTCTCGGACGAATAACCAGGAGGGCTTTATAGCCTCCTATACGTCTCAGTAATCATTTAATTCTATATGCTCTCGGACGTTTGGTCTGTGCGCAATGGTTATGGAGCTGAGTCTCAGTAATCATTTAATTCTATATGCTCTCGGACATTTTAAGGTTCTGTTCGGGTTCGATCATGTCTCAGTAATCATTTAATTCTATATGCTCTCGGACCTAAATCTAAGGATGAAATAGATAAAATGATTGTCTCAGTAATCATTTAATTCTATATGCTCTCGGACAAATAATAATGTATCAGGATCTGAACCAATTTCGTCTCAGTAATCATTTAATTCTATATGCTCTCGGACTGGTATGCAGAGAATTACCCTGCTGTACTTAGTGTCTCAGTAATCATTTAATTCTATATGCTCTCGGACTTTCCGGTTCGATCCGGAAACCGAAAAAATTGTGTCTCAGTAATCATTTAATTCTATATGCTCTCGGACCTCATTGCTGAAACTACAAATGCAGTAGGGGAAGTCTCAGTAATCATTTAATTCTATATGCTCTCGGACTAATAGCTTATGAACAAAACCTATTTAGTACCGTCTCAGTAATCATTTAATTCTATATGCTCTCGGACAAGAAGCAAGCGCGTGGTACGCGCGTTACAATAAGTCTCAGTAATCATTTAATTCTATATGCTCTCGGACTTTATGAGAAGGTTTCGGCTTGACGCCCATAAAATGTCTCAGTAATCATTTAATTCTATATGCTCTCGGACAAACGGCACACCTGTGGTAGATCCGCATGGAAATGGTCTCAGTAATCATTTAATTCTATATGCTCTCGGACAGGTGGCTGCCCTGGAAAACAAGGTCGCAGGAGAGTCTCAGTAATCATTTAATTCTATATGCTCTCGGACTTCTGTTTTTTATAAATATATGGTTATGAATATTTTGTAAATAAAAACTTGTGCAGGACTCGCTATTTTCACGTAAAGAAATGTTTAAAAACATAGTGTCAGGGCCACAAAATATAGATGAAGGTGCCCGGATATTCTGAAGCTTTGTCATAGTGTAACGGTTGGATGAATAACAGCAATATACATATAATTGAGCAAAAATCCGGCATTGAATCCGGTCACTAATCGCGGTTAAAGATCCTCACATTGGCTGCGAAAATGTTCCAGAATTGCTTTTTGAGCTCATTCGTAGCGGTGATGATCATATCCATATCGGTAGGGAAGGGCATGGGCAGGTTCTGGATCTTTTTCAGGGATTCATCACTCAATGCTCTTTTATCTCCCAGGAACGTTGCATAATAATGATTAAAGATGGATTCTCCCTGGGCATTTTCCTGTTTGACAACCTGCTTCCTGTTGAAATCATAAAATTCAACAACACCGCGCACACCGGCAGAACGGTTCATCTGAACTTCAGTGACCCGGGCGATCAGACGGGTATATTTAGGAACTTTGATATCGTTACCTGAAGAGTCTTTCATGACATTACCCTTCTTATCATACACATATTGCCAGCCATCTTCCACTTCCCTGGTGTCTTCATAGAATTTTTCCTTTTGAGTACCCGGAGACATATAGGATTCCGTCAGGATCAGCTTGACTCCGAAGTCGAATTTATTCCTGTCGGTCGGATTGGTATAGAACGCTACCCAATCATTGACGGCCCTGTTATAATCGTAATTCAACAGCTCCTGTTCAAAGTTTTGTGGCAGGAAAAGCTGAGGATTTTTATCGACGGTTAGCAGGACGTGAGCCGTACCCATATCCCGGGCTACTTTCATCAGTTGTGCAGCGTCTTTATAGTCCTTATAATAATAGAAGATGCAATCCAGGTGCTTGTATGCCTCTCTCGCATCTGAGCGCACGCCCGTTTTCAACAGGTTGGCCGCCCATTGATAATAATGTTCAGCTGCCCGTTCCCTGGCTTCTTCCCTGGCCGGTTCATAATTATATACAGGTGGCGAATAGGTGCTGCCGTTGCTGAAGACGACAGGAGCGACCCGCATGACCGTTTCCTGTCTCTTGATCATTTTAGAATAGATATTGAATATGTCCACCCAGTATCCGGATTGTCCACCCTGTTTGAGTTGCTGTATCTGCGTTTTATCTCTTTCCAGTGCGCGCTCATACGCATCAGTGAACATTTGGAGCTCTTCATCTTTTACTTTCTTTTTCTTGTAGAGCTTTTCTGCCACGACCTGGATGGTCACATCGAAGTCATTGCGCTCGAAGCTTTTCTTAGCAGATGTACAGGCGGTCAGGAGAGACAGGAGAAATAATACCGGGTAAAAACCTTTCATGGTCAACTTTAGTGATAGGATATGAAAAATTGTACCAAAAATAGTATTAACCTCTGTTGATGAACCTGGTTAACGGATTTTAAGAGCGGCTACTTATATATAAGGAGTGATCAGCCCGGAAAAAATATCTTTTTCTAATGGCTTCATGACGATTATTGGGGACAGTCCGTCACCGGAATTAATTAAGGTGAGATCGTATTCAAGCGGTGGAGGAATTATCAGAGTTTTGTCAAAAAAAATCAGAAGCTTCACTTTATGTCATATCAAAGTAAAAATCACTGAAATGTTGAACTGTAATTTAATTGACATTTCCAACTGTTAATCTAATATTAAATAATGTGTCTGTATGGAATGTTTTTATTTGTAAATAAATGTATTTCAGATGTTTGTTTCTTATTTGTAGCTGGTCTAAATTTTAAATTTTTTAACGATTTGCCTGTTTTTAATAAATGAGAGTGTATTTTTGCACGGTTAAAAGTAGAATTGCGATGTCTAACTGCAGAAACGGTTTTAAATTTTTCTTCCTCCTATTTGCGCTCGCAACTTTTTTCCCTCTTTCTTCACATGCTTACACCCCGGTTTCGTTGGACATGGCCAACCCGGATGTGGCTGCAAGGGTAGAAGAAGGTAAGAAGTTATTTAAGGCAAATTGTGCGAGTTGTCACAAGATTGATCAGAAATTGACAGGCCCTGCGCTCCGGGATGTATGGACGCGCTGGGAAAGCCAGGAAAAAATCATTGCATGGACCCAGAACTCCCAGGCGCTGATCGCTTCAGGAGATGCCTATGCAAACAAGATCTTCAATGAGAACAACAAATCCGTGATGTCTGCATTTACTCAGTTGAGTGGTGATCAGGTAATTAACATCATTGATTATTATGTTCAGGCTGAACAGAACGGTCTGCTTGGCGGTAAACAGGCGCAAGGCACGGGTGGTGCTGCACCTGGAGAACCGACCAGCCAGGGGCCTAACAAGTGGGTGCTTTTCTCCGTGATCGGAGCTCTGGCATTGATCGCTTTCGGACTTATTTCTATCACCTCCAAGCTGGACAAGCTGGTTCAGGAGAAAGTGAACGGTGAAGCTGTGGAAGAGCCTTCTCTGGCGTCTAAGGTATTCAGCAAAAAAGTGCTGAGCATACTGGTGGTAATCGGATTGGTGTTCTTGGGTTACAACATTGTAAAAGGTTCTATCGACCTGGGCCGTTCTCAGGGATACGAGCCTGAGCAGCCGATCAAATTCTCGCACGCACTTCACGCCGGACAAAACAAAATTGACTGCCAGTATTGCCACACAGGCGCTGAAAAGAGCCGTCACGCAGTGATTCCTTCCGTAGCAGTTTGTATGAACTGTCACAAGTATGTGCAGGAAGGTCCTAAGCATGGTAAGACAGAGATCGCAAAAATATACGAGCACAGCGGCTGGGATCCGGTATCCGGAAGCTTCAAAAATGCTCCTAAGCCTATCCAGTGGGTGAAAATCCATAATCTCCCTGACCACGTATACTTCAACCACTCTCAGCACGTGAAAGTAGGTGGTATCGCTTGTCAGACCTGTCACGGCAATGTAGAGGAGATGGAAGTGGTGAAACAGTTCGCTCCTTTATCTATGGGATGGTGTATCAACTGCCACCGTCAGACAGATGTACAGTTTGCCAACAACGATTATTATTCAATTTTCGAGAAGTTCCATGACGAGATCAAGAAAGGTGAGCGCGCCAGCGTGACTGTAGCGGATATCGGTGGTACTGAATGTGCAAAATGTCACTATTAATTCAATCCTAATTGTATAGATACTCAAAACCTAAGCATAAATGAGTAATAACAAATATTGGCAAAGCTTGGAACAGCGTGAGGAGACTCCTGCGTTCAAAGAAAAAGCAGCTAAAGAATTCCAGGAAGAACTTCCGGTCTTTGACTTCGTGGAAGATACAACCAAGGTTGAATCTACAGGTCGCAGGGATTTCTTGAAAATGATGGGATTCAGTATCTCTGCTGCTGCTGTAGCATCTTCTTGTAAGATCCCTGTTAAAAAGGCGATCCCTTATGTTTACAATCTCGATTCAAGCAGCCGTATTCCGGAACTGATCCCGGGCGTTGCAGATTATTTTGCTTCTACCTGGATTGAAGGTGGAGACTATGCCAACGTTCTGGTCAAAACACGGGAGAACAGACCGATCAAAATTGAAGGTAACACTGCCGCTCCTTTTACGAAAGGAGGTACCAGCGCAAGAGCCCAGGCTTCCGTGCTGAGCTTGTATGATGTGGCCAGACTTCGCCAGCCAAAGAAGCAAGGCGAATCGGTTACCTGGGAACAAGTGGATGCTGAGATCACCGCCAAACTGGCTAAGATCGCTGCAGCCGGCGGCAAGATCGTTATCGTCAATAACACAACTGCTTCCCTAGTGACTAAAAAAGCGCTGGAGCAGTTCAAAGCTAAATATCCTACCACTGAGGTGGTTACATATGATCCGGTTTCTTTAAGTGCTATCCGCAAGGCCAATGCGATTACACTGGGCAGCGCGGTCATTCCTACTTACCTGTTCGATAAAGCTAAGATCGTCGCTGGTTTCAACTGCGATTTCCTGGGCGGATGGGTCAACACTACAGAGAATGCCAAGCGTTATTCTGCCAACAGGATCCCTACGAAGGAAAATCCTAACATGTCTCGTCACTACCAGTTCCAGTCCAATGTGACTATATCCGGTGCGAGTGCGGACTATAAATATGCTATCAAGCCTTCCCAGGAAAAAGCGGTGCTGATCGCTTTATACAATAAAGTGGCGGCTGCCGCAGGTGCTTCCGGTTTGGGTTCAGTTAAAATTCCTGATCATATTCAGCAGGGTGTAGACAAGCTGGCAGGAGAATTAGTGGCCAACAAAGGTCTTTCTATCGTGGTTTCAGGCACAAACGACCTGGATATCCAGCTGCTGACCAACGCTATTAACGCAGTATTGGGCAACTATGGCTCTACCATCGATACCAATGCTACACTGAACCTGAAGCAAGGTGATGACGAATCCCTTAAAAAGCTGGTAGATAATGCTGCAGCAGTAAAAGCAATCATCTTACTGGGCGCTAACCCGGTTTATGATTCTGTATTTGCTGAGCAATTCAAATCAATCATCTCTAAAGCCGAATTATCTGTATCTTTCGCTGATCGTATAGATGAAAGCGCAGAGCTGGTACAATACATCACGCCGGATCACTACTTCCTGGAATCCTGGGATGTGCTGGAACCTAAGAAAGGCTTGTATGCTTTCGTACAACCAACAATCAACCCATTATTTGATACCAGACAATCCGCTGTATCTCTTGCACAGTGGGCAGGCGTAGCCACTAATGCTTACGACCTGGCTACAAGTGTAGGCGCTTCTTTAGCGAGTGGTGTTGCCAGTATCAACGGCAACTCTCCGTGGGAGTCTGCTTTACAGCTCGGTTTTGTCAATACGATCGGAGAGACCCTGGGTGGCGGTGCTAACACAGCTGCCACGCTTGCTGCAATCAATCCCGCTTTGCCGAAATCAGAAGGACTGGAGCTGGTATTGTTTGAAACTGTAGCACTGGGTGACGGTAAAATGGCCAACAACGCTTACCTGCAGGAGTTGCCGGATCCGATCACAAGAGTGAGCTGGGACAACTACATCGCGTTGCCATATACGTACGCTGTTGAGAAAGGTATCGAGGCAATGGACTCTTCTTCAACCGTACAGACAGCGAAGGTTACTGTTAACGGAAAAGAAATTATCCTGCCGGTGGTGATCTCTTACGGTCAGGCTCAGGATACTGTTGCGATCGCATTGGGTTACGGCAGAAGTGAAAAAGTAGGACCTGCGGCTAACGGTAGCGGTCAGAATGCTTATCCGTTTGTAACATTCAATAACGGCCTGGCGAAATACATTGCCGGAAACGTGACTTTCGAATTGCTGAAAGGCAAACATGAATTGGGATTCTCTCAAAGATACCATACACTCCAGGAAGACGTGAACCTTCCGGGCAGACCGCGCAGATACAGAAGCAATATCGTTAAAGAAGCGAACCTTGCTCAGTTCCGCGAAAATGATGCTGCCGGTAACGAGGACAGAGAGAAGATCAAGCATCACCTGACCACTTTGTACAAAGATTATGACAAACCTGGTCACCACTGGAGCATGGCTGTCGACCTGAACTCCTGTATCGGTTGTGGCGCCTGTGTGATCTCCTGTAACGTTGAAAACAACATCCCGGTGGTGGGCAGAAAAGAAATGGCGAATACCCGTTCTATGCACTGGATCAGAATTGACCGTTATTATAGCGGTGATCCTGATAACCCGGATGTAGCTTTCCAGCCGATGATGTGTCAGCATTGCGATAACGCTCCTTGTGAGAACGTTTGCCCGGTAAATGCTACCAACCACAGTTCAGAAGGTCTGAACCAGATGGCTTACAACCGTTGTATCGGTACCAAATACTGTGCAAACAACTGTCCGTTCAAGGTGCGTAAGTTCAACTGGTATGATTATCAGGGAAATGACTCTTTCGGTAAATGGAATGACCATACCGATGCTACATACATGTTTGAAGACCTCACCAGGATGGTATTGAATCCGGATGTGACAGTCCGTTCAAGAGGGGTGATCGAAAAATGCAGCTTCTGCGTACAGCGTATCCAGTCAGCTAAGTTAGTAGCAAAATCTGAGGGCAGAACTCTCAGAGATGGCGAGATCAAGACTGCCTGTCAGACTGCCTGCCCTACGGATGGTATCACATTCGGTGACAGAAACGACAAGAACAGTGAGATCCACCGTATCTTCTTCGAAAGCGGTAGAAACTATCACTTGTATGAAGAACAACACTTCCTGCCGAATATCGGCTACCAGGTGAAAATTCGTAATACTGACGAAGAACCTCAATTTACATTTATTGGCGCTAAAGAAGATAAAGCTTAATACATGGGACACTTTGAATCACCGTTACGCGAACCGTTAATTACCGGTAATAAAACGTATAAGCAAATTACTGACGATATTGTCTTAGGTACTACGGGCGCCATAGGATTACCTTGGCTTATTTCAACCGGGGTATCTGCTCTTGTCGCTCTTTTCGGAGTCTTTTGTCTCACCTGGACCATATGTTATGGTATCGGAACATGGGGTGTTAACTCTACTGTAGGCTGGGCCTGGGATATCACCAACTTCGTCTGGTGGGTAGGTATCGGTCACGCAGGTACACTGATATCCGCTATCTTGTTACTTTTCCGTCAGAAATGGCGTACAGGTGTAAACCGTGCTGCTGAGGCGATGACCATCTTCGCCGTTGTTTGTGCCGGTTTATTCGTGTTGCTCCACACTGGTCGTCCCTGGGATGTATTCTTTATCTTCCCTTACCCGAACACGAGAGGTCCGCTGTGGACGAACTTTGCTTCTCCGCTCTTGTGGGACGTATTTGCGATCTCTACTTATCTGACCGTATCTTTATTATTCTGGTACACGGGTCTTGTCCCTGACTTTGCTACGATCAGGGACAGAGCCACACCTGGTACTTTCCGCTGGAAAGCCTATAACTTCCTCAGCTTCGGCTGGATAGGTACTGCCAAACACTGGGAACGCTGGGAGTCATTATCCCTGATCCTCGCAGGTCTGGCAACACCACTGGTGCTTTCCGTACACACGATCGTATCTTTTGACTTCGCTACATCCGTTATTCCGGGCTGGCACACGACAATCCTTCCTCCTTATTTCGTTGCGGGTGCGATCTTCTCAGGTTTCGCCATGGTGCAGACGCTGATGATCATTGCCCGTAAGGTCATGAAGCTGGAAGATTATATCACTATGGCGCACATGGAGTCGATGAACAAGATCATCCTCCTTACAGGTACTATGGTCGGTACGGCTTACCTTACAGAGCTCTTTGTAGCGTGGTATTCCGGTAGTATGGTCGAGCAGTATGCCTTTGCTAACCGTGCTTTTGGTCCGCTTTGGTGGTCATACTGGGCGATGATGAGCTGTAACCTGATCTTCCCTCAGTTCTTCTGGGTGAAAAAGCTGCGCAGAAGCATCGGATTTACTTTCTTCGCTTCCATCATTGTAAACATAGGTATGTGGTTCGAGCGTTTCGTGATCATCGTAACCTCTCTCCACAGGGATTATATACCTTCCAGCTGGACGGAATATTCTCCTACCTGGGTAGAAGTAGGTATCTATGTGGGAACAGGCGGTATTTTCATGACATTGTTCCTGCTCTTCAGCCGGTTCTTCCCGGTAGTTGCTATTGCAGAGGTTAAATCCATCCTGAAAATTTCCGGAAACCAATACAGAAGAGGTCAGATGGACGAGGTGAAGAGCGAACCTGCATATCAGGATGCTGACTCAAGATTAATTTACAAAATTGACTAATATCCTACACGAATGAGCACAAAGAAGAAATATTTGGTAGGAATGTTTGACGATGATCACACGCTCTTACACGCTGTTGACGCTGTCAGAAATGCAGGTATCAGCATTGCTGATGTCTACACACCATTCCCAGTACACGGATTGGAGCACAAAATGGGTCTTCGTCCAACAAAGTTACACACGGCTGGTTTCGTATTCGGTTTAACAGGTCTTACGACAGCTTTCTCAATGATGACTTTTGCGAATGCGTTCAACTATCCGAATAACTTCGGTGGTAAGCCGACATTTGCATTGCCTGCATGGATCCCGATCATGTTCGAGCACACAGTATTGTTTGCCAGTGTGGGTATGGTTATCGTGTTTTATTATCTCTGTAGCCTTTATCCGGGCAAGCAGCCTGCGATCATTGACGCAAGACTGACGGATGACATGTTTGCAATGACATTTGAAGTGACCGGAGATTCCGCACAGATGTCCCAGATTGCAGAATTGTTGAGACATGAAGGAGCAGTAGAGATTTTTGAAAAAGAAATTTAATCAGAAAGTTAAAGATTGCAGAATGATTCGCACTCAAACAATATTTACTGTCCTTGTATCCGGGGCTATTCTTACAGCCTGCAGCGCTGGCGGAAATAATCCTGGAAGGGAGTACATGCCGGATATGGCACACTCTGTAGCCTATGATGCACAGAGCGAGAACCCTATCTATGCTTCTGGTTATACCAACCAATTGCCTGTTGAAGGTAGTATTGCTGTAGGTAAGTACACTTATCCGCTGTCTAATACACCTGAATCATATGAGAAGGCTGCCACTCAGATCACGAACCCTTTTGAGTTTACGACGGATGAAATCAGTCAGAAAGGGAAAAGACTCTATATTACTTATTGTGCTGTCTGCCACGGTGAAGCCGGCGACGGACAGGGACACCTGGTCAATATAGATAAGTTCCCAGCGCCACCATCATATTTTACACCTGATCTGCTCAACAAACCTGCAGGTCAGCGTTACCACACCATCATGTATGGTAAAGGTATGATGGGTTCTTATGCAACCCAGCTGGAGCACAGAGAAAGATGGCTCGTGCTGGAATACGTTGCAGGCCTGCAAAAGAAATATTTGGCTAAAGAATCGAGTGCAAAATAATATCTAACGTTTTAAGACTAAACAGACGATGAATACATATACATTCGCACCACAAGCCAAAAGTTTCCTGATCAAAGGATTTATCGTTGGCGTAGTTTTATTCTTGATAGGTGTTGCCTGTAAATGGAATGCTGGTAAAGAGTCTCATGATGAGGGACACCACCACGCACAGACTGCTATAGTTTCAGAAAAACTTCTGGCTGAAGCAGCACATTCTACAGAAGCTGCCGCTTCGGCTGCGGAAGGGGAAGCAGCGAAAGCTACTGTTGCAGAAGAACATCATGATGACCACGCTCACCATGCTGCCGATGCGCATGCAGGTGCTGCTCATGAAGAAGGCCACGATGCCGGTCATCACGCTGAGCCTACTTTGAGGACACATATTATCTCCAACGTATACACAGTTGTCCTGTTTGCCTTCTGGGTAGGCATTGCAGCATTGTTTTTCCTTTCCGGTTCTACACTGGCATTGGGAGGATGGCAAATCCAGATCCAGAAAGTAATCCTTTCAATAGCTGGAACATTGCCTTTCTCTATCTTACTGATGATCATCTTCTTCGCTTTCTTCAACCACGATCTGTTCCACTGGACACATGACTTGTATGATCCGGCGAATCCTGATACGTATGATGCGATCCTGGCTTCCAAGCACGATTACCTCAATATGACCAGGTTCTGGATCTTTGCAGTGTTGCTCTTCGGTCTTTCACTGGGCTTATATTTCCTGTGGACCAAGAACCTGAAAGCAATGGATGAGAAACCGTCAGTGAAGCTTTTTGATAAGAGCCGTGCTATTGCAGCTGCAAGCATCGTGATCATTGCTATGCTGATCAATACTTTCGGCAGCTGGGACTGGGCAATGTCCGTTCAGCCGCACTGGTATAGTACTATGTTCTCCTGGTACCTGATGGCTTCAGCTGCTGTTACCATGTTTTCTGTGGTATTCCTGCTCATCATCCACCTGAAAAACAACGGTTACCTTCCACGGGTAAATGAAAATCACAGACATGATATCGCTAAGTACATGTTTGCGATCTCTGTTTTCTGGACTTATGTCTGGTTCTCCCAGTTCATGCTGATATGGTATGCGAACATTCCTGAAGAGACCTTGTATTTCACCAAGAGAATGGGAGGGTACCCGGTACTGTTCTATCTGATAATTGTGGTCAACTTCATCGTACCGTTCTTTGTATTGCTGAAGAGAGATTCCAAGCGCTACATCGGACCGGTAGTAGCCATGGCTATCCTGATCATTATCGGCCACTGGCTGGATTTCTTCAGCATGATCGTTCCGGAACTGATTCCAAATGGCGGCGGATTTAGCTTAATTGGTGTTGGGGCTTTCTTAGCGGTTTCAAGCATATTTGCTTACATCACTTTGAGTACACTATCGAAGTTCAAGGATCTTGAATCCAGCACTCACCCTTATATTAAAGAGAGTTATAACCACCACATTTAATACTAATAATAAAAAGCAAGTAAGATGCAATTACTACTCATAACTCTGGCTATAGTACTGGTATTTGTCGTTATCGTACAGGTAGCCAAAGCTGTAGAGCTGATATCAGTTATAAAAGAGGAGGATGAATATCGTCAGGATATTTCCAAATCAATGTCTTTCTGGTTTGCTCTGACAGGTCTTTTCCTCTTTGCATTTATTGCAGGAACTGCGTACACTGAGTACGATAAGTTCTTGCCTACGCCTGCTTCTGAGCACGGTGTATGGATTGAAAACCTGATCATTGTGACCTTGGTTTTCACTGGTGTGGTATTCCTGATCACGAACTTTCTTTTATTCTTCTTTGTTTGGAAATACAGATACAGGAAAAACGGAAGAGCGTTTTATTTCCCTGATAATAATAAGTTGGAATTGGCATGGACGGTTATTCCTGCTATCGTTCTGACGGTATTGGTGGCGATGGGTATTGATAAATGGTTCAAAATATTTTCTGAAGCACCCAGCGATGCAATCGTCCTGGAAGCGACAGCCAAGCAATTCAGCTGGTATCTCCGTTACCCGGGTGCAGATAATGAGTTAGGTCCCAGAGATTTTACCCTGGTTAATTCAGAAAACGAATTAGGTGTCAACTGGAATCATGAAAGCAGCAAAGACGACTTCTTGTCTGATGAGCTGGTAATCCCTGTGAATAAGCCGGTACTGGTTAAGATCGGTGCGCTGGATGTGATCCACAACTTCTATCTGCCTGAGTTCAGGCTGATGATGGATGCAGTTCCGGGTCTGCCAACTAAATTCTGGTTCAGACCAACTATTACGACTGCTAAAATGAGGGAGATCAAAAATGATCCTGAATTTGATTATGAACTGGCATGTAACCAATTGTGCGGTTCCGGCCATTGGAACATGAAAAGAACTGTTCGCGTGGTGACTGAAGAAGAATATAAAGTCTGGTTATCCGAACAGAAATCTTATTATGAACAGAATATAAAGGCTAAAGAAGAAGCTCCTGCAGTAGCGGCGACTGCACAGGATACAGCGGCTGCACAAGTAGCTGCAGCTGATTCTGCAATAGCTAAGGCTGAATAAGTTTAAAGTTCGTAATAGTCTCAAAACGTAAAAAAAAGACAATGGCAACAACAGCGATACATGAACACGGTGCAAGCCACACAGCACATGCTGGCGGTCATCACCATGAAGAAACTTTCTTCAGCAAGTATGTCTTTAGTATGGATCATAAAATGATCGCTAAGCAGTTCCTGATCACAGGTATGGCCTGGGCGATTATTGGCGGTCTCTTTTCAGTATTGTTCAGGGTTCAGTTAGCCTGGCCTGATGAAACTTTTCCTTTGTTGGAAACACTGTTCTCCAACTGGTTTGATGGTGGTAAGCTGACGACTGAATCTTACTATGCCCTGGTGACCATGCATGGTACCATCATGGTATTCTTTGTATTGACGGCAGGGTTGAGCGGTACTTTTGCCAACCTTCTGATTCCTTATCAGATCGGTTCAAGAGATATGGCCTCTCCGTTGATGAACGCTTTATCCTTCTGGCTGTTCATCCTTTCTTCCCTGATCATGCTGGCTTCGGTATTCCTGCCTACGGGTATGGCTTCCGGCGGCTGGACGATTTATCCTCCTTTAAGTGCTTTACCTCAGGCATCTGCGGGTTCCGGTATGGGAATGACGCTCTGGCTGATCAGTATGGCGCTTTTCATCGCTTCGCAGCTTTTGGGCGGTGTGAACTATATCTCTACAGTGCTGAACCTGAGAACCAAGGGTATGACCCTGTTCAGAATGCCGCTGACTGTATGGGCTTTATTCTTCACAGCAGTTATCGGCCTCTTGTCCTTCCCTGTATTGTTGTCTGCAGCAGTACTCCTGATCTTTGACCGTCACCTGCATACCAGCTTCTTCCTTTCTGATATCTATGTTGGTGGTCAGGCATTGGATTACTCCGGCGGTAGCGCATTGTTGTTCCAGCACTTGTTCTGGTTCCTTGGACACCCTGAGGTATATATTGTGATCCTCCCGGCAATGGGTATGGTTTCCGAGATCCTTGCGGTCAATTCCAGGAAGCCGATTTTCGGATACAAGGCGATGATCTTCTCTATCCTGGGTATTGCTGTATTAGGCTTTCTCGTTTGGGCACACCACATGTTTATGTCTGGTATGAACCCGTTCCTGGGATCTGTTTTCATTCTCTTTACCTTATTGATCGCGGTTCCTTCAGCGGTTAAAGTATTTAACTGGCTGACAACTATATGGAGAGGTAATATCAGGATCACGCCGGCGACTATCTTTGCGCTTGGCTTCGTATCCCTCTTTATCTCCGGCGGTGTCACAGGTATCTGGTTAGGTAATGCTACCATAGATATCCAGGTACACGATACTTATTTCGTTGTTGCACACTTCCACATCATCATGGGTATTGCAGCCTTCTTCGGTATGTTTGCTGGTGTTTATCACTGGTTCCCTAAGATGTACGGACGTTTCATGAATGAAACATTGGCATATCTGCATTTCTTCATTACTTTCATCGGTAGTTACCTGATCTTCTGGCCTATGCACTATTTAGGTCTTTCCGGTGTACCGCGCCGTTACTACTCTTTCAACGAGTTTAAAGCGTTTGCCGAGTATGGCGACATGAACATATTGATCACTGTATCTGCCGTAGTCGTGTTCTTTGCCCAGTTCATCTTCCTGATCAACTTCTTCTGGAGTATGAAGAAAGGTCGCGTGGTGACTGTTCAGAACCCATGGAAAGCAAATACGCTTGAATGGACAACTCCTTTGGAGCGTATCCACGGTAACTGGCCAGGCGAATTGCCTGTAGTTCATCGTTGGGCATATGACTATAGCAAATTTGAAGATGGTCCGGATTTCATCCCTCAGACAGTACCTATGACTGAGCAGGAGATCCAGATGGAGAAAAATGCTAAGCATTAATTTTCAAAACTGATCAGATCTGAACAAATGAGTCAGTTATCTACCATACAATTGTCGATAGGCCAGGTCATTCGTAACAGGATGGCTGCCTATTCTCAGTTGGCTAAGGTAAGATTATCTTTCCTGGTCGTCTTTTCGTCTGTCATGGCTTACCTTTTCGAGGGAGTCAGCTATTCATGGGTAGATTTGTTCTTGCTTGCAACAGGAGGTTTTCTGGTAACGGCTTCTGCCAATACGATCAACCAGATCCTGGAGAAAGATACCGACAAGCTCATGGCCAGGACGCAGAACAGACCGCTTCCTTCAGGAGAGCTGCAGGTATTGGAAGCTACGGTATTCGCAGGCGTATTAGGTGTCGGAGGGATTGCTCTTTTAGGTATGTTCTTCAATCCGCTATCCGGGTTGCTCGCATCACTTTCCCTGCTGATCTATGCTTTTATTTACACACCTTTTAAGAAGATAAGCCCGGCATCTGTTTTTATAGGTGCATTCCCGGGTGCTTTACCGCTTCTGATCGGTTCTACTGCGGCAGCTGGTCATATCACGATTGCCGGTTTTTCGATGTTCATTATCCAGTTTCTCTGGCAGATGCCTCACTTCTGGGCGATCGCCTGGCTGCTGAATGATGACTATGCAAAAGGCGGATTTACACTTTTACCGGCCGGTAGCGGAAAGTCGAGGGATGCTGCATTCCAGATCTTACCTTATAACGTATTGCTGCTGATCGCCAGTGCGCTGCCTTTCTTCATCGGTGTATCCGGCTATATCTCGCTGATCGTAGCATTTATATGTGGATTTGCGTTCTTATACACAGCGATTCAGTTATGTATAGATCTGTCTGATAAGAGCGCAAAAAGACTGATGTTCGCATCATTCTTCTACATACCGGTCGTACAGATTGCTTTAGTACTAGATAAAATTTAAAGTTATGTATAGTGCTGTTGAATCCTATAATACACAGAAGGCACACAGATTCACAATGTGGTTAGCCATCGTTAGTATCTGTATGGCTTTCGCTGGTCTGACAAGCGCATATATTGTCAGAAAAGGGGCGGGGAACTGGGTAGATTTCTCTATGCCGGCTTCTTTCTTTACCAGTACGGTTCTGATCCTGATATCCAGCGCAACGATCCATGTTGCCCATGTTTCCAATAAGAAAGGACATGTAGCAATGACAGTATTAGGTCTTCTGGTGACCATGGTGCTGGGACTGTTATTTTGTTTCTACCAGCTTCAGGGCTGGCAGGAGCTGACCAATGCGGGAATTTACCTGGACGGTAATCCTTCAGGTTCTTTCTTCTATGTGATCACGGGTATGCACGCTGTGCACCTGGCGGGAGGCGTATTTTTCCTTTTGATCGCATTGCTAAGGTCTGCTTGGGTATTTGGCATTAAAAAAAGAAAGACCACTTTAATAGAGGGCGGAAAAGGCGGTTTGCTGGTCAGAACTGACCTGTTAAGCATGTACTGGCACTTTATGGATATCCTCTGGATCTATTTATTTGTTTTCTTATTTATTAACCTGAACCATTAAACTCAACATAAATGGCTGAATTGTTAGATGAACACGTACACTCGGAGCATTTAGATTTACCGGCTCCGAATAACAAAGAAGGTGGTGAGGATACTCCGATGAATGCCAGCTATGGCAAGACAATGATGTGGTACTTCCTGCTGTCGGATGCATTCACTTTTTCCGGTTTCCTGATTGCTTACGGTGCTATCAGATTAAGTCACCCTTGGTGGCCGGATCCTAACCATGTGTTTAATGGTATGCCGTTTTTACATGGTGCTGAGGTGCCGCTGGGATTTGTTACCATCATGACCTCTATCCTGATCCTTAGCTCGGTTTTCGTCGTAAGAGCAGTACAGGAAGGTCACAGAATGAATAAAGCGGGCGTCGCTAAATGGATGACTTTGGGTATCCTGGGCGGTATCGCGTTCCTGGGTTGTCAGGCGTGGGAGTGGTCGCACTTGCTCCACGACGGAATGACACCTTTTTACAACATTTATTATGCAGGTGCGGATGGTGAGACCTTGAAGCTCGCAGTCGCTGATAAAGCAAATACTCCACACTCTCCGGGTCCTCCTTTATTTGGTGGTTTGTTCTTCGGTATCACAGGTTTTCACGGTTTCCACGTATTCAGCGGTGTGGTGATGAACATCATCTGCCTGATCCAGACGCTGAATGGTACCTATGAAAGAAGAGGTCACTACGAAATGGTAGAAAAATTCGGTTTGTACTGGCACTTCGTAGACCTGGTTTGGGTATTCGTATTCTTGTTCTTCTATCTTATCTAATCTTAAAAAAGTAAATAATGGGCGCACATTTAGATGATGCAACATATAGAAGCCAGGTAGCGGCGGTATGGAAATCTACCATTCTGTTATCTATCGTTACGGCTGTTGAAGTAGGTATTGCATTGATTCACTTTTTCTACTTCTATGACAGTCCTAAGCTGGTCGTGAATCTTATTATGATATTGGCAACGTTACTTAAAGCTTTCTTTATCATTGCCGAATTCATGCACCTTAAATACGAAAAGAGAGCGTTAATTCTTTCTTTAGCTGTACCTTTGGTATTCCTGATATGGGCGATCATTGCTTTCTCTGTAGAAGGTAATTACTGGCTCCATATCCGTCACTAAATAGCATTGGAATGAACGTAAATAGGAAAGTAGGTTTTATGATAGCAGTCTCCGTGGCTGCTATCTTTCCTATAATTTTCCTGGTGATCTTTGCTAATCTTAAGCAACCGACGATCAAGCCGGACACCGTTTTACCAATATATGGCAATAAAGTGCCTTTTGAAAGGACGAATGCCGATGGAGATCTTGTGATAGATACTTCGTATCATACGGTCCCTAAATTCAGACTGATCACACACCTCGGCGATACTATAACGGAAAGCCGGCTCAGGGGAGTGGTCACAGTGGTCGATTTCTTCTTTACGACCTGCCCTACGATCTGTATCGATATGGCTAAAAACAAAAGAGTCATCCAGGAACATTTTAAGACGGATAAAGACGTTCAGATCGTCTCTTTTACGGTTGATCCTGAAACAGATACTCAAGAGCAACTTTTCCGTTATGCTCATGATAATGATGTCAATTCTTCTGTATGGACATTGGTTACCGGAGATAAGCCCGCTTTATACAGGCTCGCGAGAGAAGGATTTCTGCTGAATGCTACAGAAGGAGACGGCGGACCTCATGACTTCATCCATGATAACAGGTTTGTGCTCGTGGATAAAGAAAAACGTATCAGGGGTTTTTATGACGGAACTTCTGCGGAGGAAACTGAAAAGCTGATCCAGGATATTGAGAAGCTTTTGGTGAGTTACATTATTCCTTTAAAAGAAAAGTAATGGCACTGGCAGTTAAAGAGAAAACATTATCCGGTATTATTATAGTACTGTCTATAGCTGTTCCTGTAATAGTTGCTGTATTGTTTTTTGTTTCTCCGCCGGATATTCAACATAACCTGGACCTGGGCTTTTTTCCTAAGTTCCATGCGTTCCTGAACTCGCTGACCGCTGTTTTTATAGCAGCAGGTGTGGTATTGATCAAAAATAAAAATGTTACTTACCACAGAGTTGCCATGCTTGCGGCATTTCTGCTTTCAACGATATTTCTTGTTTCGTATGTAACCTATCACGGCCTGAGTGAAGGCAGCACCAAGTATGGAGATCTCAATGCAGACGGTATATTGGATGCAGCTGAAGCTGCCAGAGCCGGGATGATGAGATATGTGTACTATTTTATTCTTCTTACGCATATCGTTTTGGCCGCCTTGATATTGCCGTTGATTTTGTTTACCTTTTCTAAAGCATTGACCGGTAAGATAGCACAACATAGAAAACTGGCTAAATGGACATTTCCGCTTTGGATGTATGTTGCCGTTACCGGTGTTTTGGTTTACTTCTTAATTGCTCCTTATTATGCGCACTAATATCATTTTCCGGGGACAACAAGCTTATAAAGCCATCTTATTGCTGATGGTAACTTTATTACCGTTGGTAGCAGATGCGCAGTGTGCCATGTGCCGGGCTTCAGCAGAGGGTACTACTTATGCCAAAAGCCTTAATTCAGGTATTTTATATCTTTTACTTTTTCCGGTCACCGTGTTCTTCGGCGGAGGATTGTTGTGGTACCTGAACAGGAAAAAATTCCAGGTGAACGACTGGGAATAAAAAATTCTTTTCTCAAACTTCTTATCAGGCTTTTCACTTTGTAAGATCTGATTGACCTTTTGGTAGTGAAGGTATTGAGTGTTGATCCGTTTCGATCTGACCCTTATACTTTTCTCTGGAATTGACTTATTACAGGGGCAATTATCTCTGTGAATATTTTAGTTATAAGTGGTGTGCATAAGGTGTATCACTATTGTGATTTGCGCACATTTAATTCATTTTCTGCGATTTAATTTAATTAGGAAAGCTTTTCTTACAGCATTAGGTTTATCAATCAAAGTTGCTGTATGAAAAGAATTGCTCTTTTATGGTGGTGTATTGTATATTGTTCTATTGCATATACACAGCACATTCCTGTTGCCAACCCGGCATTGAAACCGTTTTATCATGGCGTAGCGAGTGGTGACCCCCTGCAGGACAGGGTTATATTGTGGACAAGGATCACACCGGAAAATCTGCTTGTCCGGGATGTCTCTGTGGATTGGGAAATTGCGACTGATCTTTCTTTCTCTGATATAGTGAATTCCGGAAGTTTGACCACAGAGGCCGCAAAAGACTGGACAGTAAAGGTCGATGCCGGCGGATTACAAGCAGATAAGACCTACTACTATCGATTCCGGGCGCCGGACGGTACTTATTCTTTGACGGGAAGGACAAAAACAGCTCCGGAAGTGACAAAGCCTAACCTGAGATTTGCAGTCGTTTCCTGCAGCAGTATATTTTCCGGGTATTTTAATGCATATAAGCGGATCGCGGAAAGAGCAGATCTGGATGCCGTAATCCACTTAGGAGATTATATTTATGATTTTGTAGACTGGGACGAGCCTGTCCGGGTAAGGCCGTCCGATTCTACACTGAATGCTGCATCATTGGAGGATTTCAGGGCATTGCACGCATATTATAACCTGGATCCGGATATGAGAGCCGTACATCAGCAACATCCGTTCCTGTTGATGTGGGATAATCATGACCTGGCCTGGAACAGTTCGGACACTGCGTTGACCTTACCCAAATATGCCGGTGCAATCCAGGCCTTTTATGAGTGGACGGCCGTACGGGAACCGGTGGATCGGACAAGAATGTACCGGTACTTCAATTATGGCGGTTTGGCAGATATATTCTTGTCGGATGTTACCTATTTCAGGAAAAAACCTGCTTCCGGGGGCGGTAATGATGATCCGGCCCGTAAGCTGTGGGGCGATGAGCAGTATGAGTGGTTGACGGGCCAATTGAGAAATTCTACCGCTCAATGGAAGATCGTGACCAGCCAGAAGCAATTTGGGCAATGGAATCTTATAGGTGTTCCTGTAGGGACAACGCAGGGAATAGCGCTTGTTTCTTTACTGGGCGGAGCAGATGTCAATGAATATAATGCCGACCGGGTGCGTTTACTCAGGTTCTTAAGGGACAGTAAGATCAATAATACGATCTTCCTCAGTGGTGACCTGCATTTTTCTTTTGCAATGGATCTGTGTGAAAATCCGTTTAATCCCACTTATTATGATAAAAATACTGGTAGTAAAGCAGTAGGCGTGGAGTTTCAGCCTGCCAGTGTGACACGGGTCAATCTGGACGAAAAAGTAAAAGATGTCTTGCCGGGTAATGTAATAGACTGGCTGACACAGACCAGTGTTCAGATCAATCCGCATCACCGGTATACCAACCTCGTACAGCATGGTTATGGTCTCCTGGACCTGCGGAGTGATAAGGCTACCGGTGAATTCTGGTATTGTAATAAGCTGATAGTAGATAGCGTGCAACGGATGGATGCTGCTTATGAGGTATACGATAAGGTTAATCACTGGCATCGCGATAAGGTAACTGCGCCGACAATACCTTTATTGCCCTCTGCACCTTTAGCACCTTTTGAACGGCTGGAAACTTCAGTTTACCAGGTCAGGCAACTGGATGCGACAGTAGAAGTGTATCCTAATCCGGCAGATAACGCTGCGACGCTCAGGATCACTACGGATAAAGAAAAGACCCTTACAGTGAAATTACTGGATGTTGCTACCGGGAGCATCGTCAAAAATATATACTCGGGAAATATCGTTCATACGCAATCCCTGAAGATAGATGTAAGCGATATACCTGTCTCCACGGTCATGATACTGATCACTTCCGGGAATGAAGTGTTCACAAAGCCGCTGGTCATTGCCAGGTAACCGGTTTACATCAGCCGGGTAAAGAGTGGTTGTTACCGGGATATGACATTAAATATCTCCCAGCTGTGGCCGGATGATGATATCTTCCACTACTGTTCTGGAGCTCAGCTGCGCAGTATGATATACAATGTCGGCAATATCTTCTGCCGGAATAAAACGCGATTCAGGCAATTCCACACCGGCCCAGGAATGAGTGAGTGTTGCGCCGGGCATGACTGCACAAACTTTAATGCCGTATTCTTTTAGCTCCGCTCTCAGGCATTTGCTGAATCCCAGGAGAGCAAATTTGGAGATCGTGTAAGAGCCGCCGTTAGGATAAGCCATGAAGCTGGCAATGGAGCAGATGTTAAAAATATAACCGTTCTTTTGCTGTATCATCAGCGGTAATATCTTCCTGGTCAGGTAGTAGGCGCTGTACAGGTTGGTGTCCATCATCTGTTCCAGGTTACCTTCCGCTTCATCTTTAATGGCGCCGGGAATGAATACACCGGCATTGTTGATCAGTATGTCTGCCTGTGACCAGTGCTTCAGCACTTCTGCTGCGAAATGTTCTATTTCGGATTTTACGGAGACATCTGTCTGTACAGTGAGGATTTGTATACCCGGACTGATGCTCAGAAGTTCCTGTTTCAGCGCTTCCAGATCGCCGGCGTTTCTGGCACAGAGTGCTAAGTTATACTGATGCGTTGCAAATTTTACGGATAGCGCTCTGCCAATGCCTTTAGTGGCTCCGGTGATTATGACGTTCATGTTAATAGTACGATTTTTAGTGATGCCCAGAACATCAATGTTATAAAAATAAGTTATTTTTAGACCTTATAGATATGGATTCGTTATATCAGTTAGGAAAGTATATGCTGATGTTGAAAAGCCTTTTTGTAAGGCCGGAACGCAAGGCTATGTACTGGGTTGAGATGCTGCGTCAGATGCATCAGATAGGAGTAGATTCGATCATCATTGTATTCATTATATCTTTTTTCATTGGTGCGGTTTCAGCAGTTCAGTTTGCATACAACCTGTCAACAACGATCACTCCGATGTATTTCGTGGGATATATCGTTAAGGAATCTATGATCCTGGAATTTGCTCCAACAGTCACTTGTCTGATCCTGGCCGGAAAAGTGGGCTCCAACGTGGCTTCTGAATTAGGTACGATGCGGCTGACAGAACAGATTGATGCGCTGGAGATCATGGGCGTCAATACGACGGCTTACCTGGTAGGGCCTAAGATTCTTGCTGCCATAACAATGATACCTTTATTGGTAGTGTTTGCAGCTGTGACAGGCATCTGGGGCGGAATGCTGGCCGGTGCAGCTTCAGGTTATGTTTCTACTACGGAGTATACTCAGGGCGTGTTAAGCTGGTTTGTGCCGCTCAATGCGCTGATCATGATGATCAAGGCGGTCGTCTTCAGTTTTCTGATCGTTTCAATTTCCTGCTTCCAGGGTTTTTATGCCTATGGAGGTGCTTTAGATATAGGTAAAGCCAGTACAAGAGCGGTAGTGCTGGGATGTATTCTGGTGCTTGTTGCAGATTATTTGATCGCTTGGTTAATGTTATGATAGAGCTGATAGACATTAGAAAGAAATTCGGAGAGGCAGAAGTGCTGAAAGGTATTGATGCGAAGTTTGAACCGGGCAAAGTCAATCTCATTATTGGTAAAAGCGGATCGGGCAAGACTGTGCTGATCAAATGTACGGTCGGGCTGATGATACCGTCCAGCGGTCAGGTGCTTTTTGATAACAGGGATTATATCAAGATGGATGTGGAAGAGCGTAAGGAGATCCGGAGAGAACTGGGGATGCTTTTTCAGGGGAATGCGCTTTTTGACTCCAAAACAGTAGAAGAAAATGTCCGCTTTCCGCTGGATATGTTTACCCATATGCCTATGAGTGAAAAAAGAGACCGGGTGAACGAGGTATTGAAAAGGGTGAGCCTGGTGGATGCCAACAATAAGTTACCTTCCCAGATCAGTGGCGGTATGCAGAAAAGGGTAGGTATTGCCAGGGCTATTGTGATGACACCTAAGTATCTTTTCTGTGATGAACCTAACTCCGGGCTGGACCCTCAGACGTCGATCATTATCGATGAGCTGATCAAAGAGCTGACAGTCGAATATAATATGACCACAGTCGTGAACACTCACGATATGAATACTGTTATCGGTAGTGGGGATAAGATTTTATTCCTTCATCAGGGCGAAAAGCACTGGGAAGGGGATAAGACCTCACTCTTCGAAACCAAGAATAAGGAATTGGTAGACTTTATCTTTGCCTCTGACTTCCTGAAAGAAGCGAGGGACGCCAGGTTAGCTACCTATAGAAAAATGAATAACTAAATCTACGTTATGAGTATACTCGTTAATAAGCACTCTAAGGTCATCGTACAGGGATTTACCGGCAAAGAGGGGACATTTCATGCTACACAGATGATAGAGTACGGTACTAATGTGGTGGGCGGAGTGACACCAGGCAAAGAAGGAAGTACACATTTGGACCGTCCTATTTTTAACACTGTAGAAAATGCAGTGAAGGCTACAGGTGCGGATGTTTCTATAATATTTGTGCCGCCGGCATTTGCGGCAGATGCGATCGTCGAAGCGGCAGATGCAGGTATACAGCTGATCGTTGCCATTACAGAGGGTATCCCTGCCCAGGATATGATCAGGGCTAAAGCTTATGTAACTAAAAAAGGAGTGCGGCTGATCGGACCTAATTGTCCGGGAGTAATCACACCGGGCGAGTGCAAAGTAGGAATCATGCCGGGATTTATCCATAATCCGGGTACGGTAGGTATCGTGTCCAAATCCGGAACGCTGACATACGAGGCGGTTGATCAGATCACCAAAGCAGGCTTAGGCCAGTCTACCTGTGTGGGAATCGGCGGCGATCCGGTAATCGGTTCTACGATGAAAGATATTGTGCAGCTGCTCATGGCAGATACTGCCACAGAAGGGATCATCATGATCGGTGAGATCGGGGGCTCCATGGAAGTAGAAGCTGCTGAGTGGATAAGAGATCATGCAACCAAACCTGTAGTGGGTTTCATAGCCGGACAAACGGCTCCGAAAGGTCGCCGTATGGGACATGCAGGTGCTATTGTAGGTGGTGTCAATGATACTGCTGCAGCCAAAATGGCGATCATGAGAGAATGTGGGATCCATGTGGTGGACTCACCGGCTTTCTTAGGTAAAACCATGGCTGCCGCATTAGGTAAATAATCATGTTGCTGGAGAATAAAAAGGCTTTGATCACAGGCGGTTCCAGAGGTATCGGGCTGGCAGTGGTCAAAGCTTTTCTTTTTTACGGAGCCAGGGTTGTATTTACCTATAAATCTTCTGCTGATGCAGCCCGGGAGATCGTCGCTGAATATGGTCCGGACAAGGTAATGGCTATTGCCTGCGATGGTACAAAAAGCGATGAGGTACAGATCGCTGTGGAACAGGCCATCGGTTTTCTCGGTGGAATGGACATCCTTGTCAATAATGCCGGTATCACAAAAGATAACCTTTTGCTGAGGATGAAGGAGGAAGATTGGGATATCGTATTGGATACCAATCTCAAGGCTGCTTTTCTTTTCACTAAAGACGCGCTCAGGATGATGATGAGAAAAGGAGGCAGTATCATAAATATCGGATCTATCATAGGTGAAACGGGCAATGCTGGTCAGGCTAATTATGCAGCCTCTAAAGCCGGTCTTGCCGGTTTTACAAAATCTGTTGCGCAGGAAATGGGTGGAAAAAAAATTCGCTGTAACGTGATCGCACCGGGTTTTATTCATACGGATATGACTGATGCGCTGTCTGAAGGGACGCGGGAAGCTTATATCGCTTCTGTTCCGCTGAGACGCCTGGGCGAAGCAAAGGAGGTCGCCGATACGGCAGTTTTTTTGGCTTCTGATCTGTCAGAATACATCACAGGGCAAGTTATAAGTGTCTGCGGAGGCTTGAATCGATAATATTTTCTTAGCTTAGGTCTATGCAATGGCTGTTGTCATACCCCTTCTGGACATTGATGCTGGTAGCAGTTCTGGCTGCCGCTTTTTCATATCTCCTGTACCGGAAGTCTGCTGGTAAGTTTCAGGTAGCTTTACACTGGATCGTACTGATGGCATTTCTCCGGTGGACAGCGCTCTTCCTGGGAGGATTGCTTTTGCTTAATCCGCTGTTGAAGCATACGGTTACGGAGGAAAAGCAACCTGAAATTCTGGTGCTGGAGGATAATTCATCTTCTATCCGGCATGGATTTTCTCCTGCTGAATTGAATATTTACCGGGCAGAGCGAAATAAGGTACATCAACAATTATCCCGGTACTTTCAGACGAAATATTATGCCTTCGGTGCTACGGCAGAACCGGTTGCCGCGGAGGATACATTATCGTTCGATGAAAAAAGAACCGATATCAACGCTGCTCTGAAGGCCGTAATCGAAGCCAGCACCGGTAAGCATATCGGAGCCATTGTGATCAGCTCGGATGGTTTGTTCAATACGGGGACCAACCCGGTTTACAATACCGCCATACAAGGCATACCTGTATATACGGTAGCGCTGGGAGATACTTCGACCCGCAAAGACCTGCTGATCCGTCAGGCACGTTATAATGACCTGGTCTATCTTGGCGATGAGCTGGCAGTGCTCGTGGACCTGGCTGCGTATAAAACAGAGCCCGGTGAGGTGACAGTTACCTTGAAAAATGCTTCAGGAACGGTTTTGCAGCAACAGAATGCCCGCATAAGCAGTGAGGAATGGTCTCATACGGTAGAGTTCAGGATCAAAGCTGAAAATGCCGGTGTCAACAGGTATACGGTCTCGGTTACACAGCTTAGCGGAGAACTGACATATGATAACAATAAAACAGATATTATTGTCAATGTCATAGACGGCCGGCAAAAGGTGCTGGTCTTATATGATGCCCCGCACCCGGATGTGAGGTTCCTGAGAGAAGTATTGTCTGCCAATAAAAATATAGAACCGGTTGTCAGCCGGATAGGAGAATGGAACGGCAATGCCCGGAATACAGATCTGCTTATATTGCAGGGGCTGCCCAGTGTAAAGAACCGGGGACAGAATGCTAAGCTGGAGCAGGCGGTAAAAGATGCAAAGGCGGTATGGTTCATCACTTCGACAGCTACTGATCTGCTGGCGATCAATAAGCTGCAGGACCTGGTAGCTTTTGAGCTGAGTAATAAGACACCCAATGAAGTTTTTCCGAAATACGATCCTGCGTACCAGAAGTTTTCAGTAAGTACACAGGCCGTTGATTGGCTGAACGAGGTGACACCTTTAGTTGCGCCTTATGGAAAATATCTTTTAAGTGCGGATGCTGAGGTTTGCTGGACACAGAATATCGGTAAGGTCAGTACAGGACAACCGCTGCTGGTCACCGGGGGAACCGGTAAAAAATATGCGGTATTGGCGGGAGAAGGCATCTGGCGGTGGGCGATGCAGGAAATGCTGCGGTATGATCACCAGTTATGGACGATGGAGTGGGTTGACCGGCTGGTACAGTATATTGCCGTTAAAACCGATCAGCGGCCTTTCAGGCTCCGTCCCGGTAAAGATGTATACCACGAGACAGAAACGATCACACTGGATGCTGCACTGTATAATGAAAGTTTCCAGTTGATTAATCAGCCGGATATTCAGTTGATCATTACAGGAGACGGTGGATTCCGGTCTGAATATGTGATGGACAAAACCGTCAATGCGTATAGCCTGAACCTGGGCGCATTGCCTTCAGGATCTTATATGGCTCAGGCCAGTACGGTTATGAATGGCAAGTCCTTCAAAGCCCAGACAAAATTTACGGTACAGGATGTCTCGCTGGAGGCTTTGCAGACAAAAGCAGATCATGCTCTGATGCGGACCCTCGCTATTAACCAGGGAGGAAAAATGTTCAGCCCGAGAGATATGTCCGGGCTTGTTCAGGCGCTTAAAGATGATGAAAGAATTCGTCCGCTTCTGATACAAACAGAGACTACGGAGCCTCTGATCAACCTGAAATGGCTTTTTGCGGTAATCATACTCTTGCTGGCAGCAGAGTGGCTCCTGCGTCGCTTTTTAGGGCAATACTAGTCTGAAGGATGTTAAATTATCCTATCCTGCCTGCAGAAGGAAACTAAAGTGGCCTGATAATTGTATTTTTGGGGTATGCGATTAGCGCTGTGTATATTTTTTCTGATGGGAATGGTGTCCATGACTTTTGTGACGCCCAACATTCTTACAGAGATAAATTTCGCAGAGATTGTAGAGGATGAGACACATCCGGTCAAGACCTTTAAAGAGGTTATCAAAGAAAATAAAGAATATTACTTCTCTTATGACCTGGTATCCAGGGCAAGTGATGTGGTATTCAAAACCAGGTTCGCACATTATTCGGATATTTACGAGTCCACACATGTGCTGGAGGTATTATCACCTCCTCCTAATGCTTAATGTCTGTTTTTGCTTAGAAGATGCTATCACTTATCCTTCCCGGGATATGTAGCATGCCTGTATTTATTTTCTTACCGTAATTATTGTTATATGTCTAACAGAACTTCTCTTTTTTCAAATTTGAAAGGGGATTTTGCAGCAGGACTGGTTGTATTCCTTATTGCAGTGCCATTGTGCCTGGGAATTGCCTTAGCCTCTGGAGCCCCTTTGTTTTCAGGAATCGTATCAGGTGTTATCGGCGGTATCATTGTCGGTTTCCTCAGCGGTTCACAATTAAGTGTCAGCGGCCCTGCGGCAGGTCTTACTGCGATCGTTTTATCTGGTATCACAGAACTGGGCGCCTTTGATATTTTCTTATGTTCAGTAATCATTGCCGGCGCTATACAGTTGATCCTTGGTTTTATAAGAGCCGGATCCATAGCGAATTATTTTCCGTCCAATGTGATCGAAGGTATGCTCACGGCTATCGGTATTATTATTATTATGAAACAGATCCCGCATGCGTTGGGATATGATAAAGATGCAGAAGGAGATATGGCTTTTGCAGAAGCTTCCGGATCCAATACCTTCAGCAGTATCCTGGAAACGCTGAACTATCTTGAACCTGCTGCGATCGTTATTACCCTGGTATCTATGGGTATCCTGATCCTGTGGGGTAAAATACCTGCGCTGGCAAAACTGAAAATGTTACCGGGTGCCCTGGTCGCTGTAATTGCAGGCGTACTGATCAATGAAATGCTGATCATGTCCGGTTCTTCCTGGGCACTGGCACAAAGTCACCTGGTATCTCTGCCGGTAGCGAGTAGTTTCAGTGAATTCATAGGACAGTTTATCACTCCGGATTTCCGGGGATTGCTTAATCCGCAGGTGTGGATATTGGGAGGAACGATCGCTGTTGTGGCCTCTATTGAGACCTTGCTTTGCATTGAAGCAACCGATAAGCTGGATCCTTTGAAAAGATACAGCTCTACCAACCAGGAACTGAAAGCGCAGGGAGTAGGAAACCTGTTAAGCGGATTTCTGGGCGGGCTTCCTATGACCTCCGTGATCGTGCGTTCGTCTGCCAATATCAATGCCGGAGGCAGAAGCCGGCTGGCTACGGTCATCCATGGTCTGCTGCTGCTGGTATGTGTGGCCCTGATCCCGGTGATTCTGAATAAGATCCCGTTTGCTACACTGGCTGCTATCCTGATATTGACAGGATATAAGCTGGCCAAACCTGCGATCTTCAAACATATGTGGCACAATGGCAAATACCAGTTTGTTCCGTTCATTGTGACTGTTGTGGCGGTTGTGCTGACAGACTTGCTGGTGGGAGTAGGGCTCGGACTGATCGTGAGTATCCTGGCTATCCTGAGAGGTAATCTGAAAAGTCCTTACTTCTTTAAGCGGAAAGAATTTTCATCCGGGGATATCATCCATATACACCTTTCACAGGAGGTTTCCTTCCTGAATAAAGCTGCGATCAAGTCAGCGCTGGATAATATTCCTGAGAACAGCTATGTGATCATAGATGCAGGTAATACCATGTATATTGACCACGATGTATTGCAGTTGCTCAAAGAATTTAAAGAGATCAAGGCTGAACAAAAGAATATTCAGTTCGATCTTGTCGGGTTTAAATCCGAATATCGTATAGACAATACCCTGGAGAGCTTTGTGAGTACTGATAATGTAGGAGGCGAACTCGAAATGATGAGAACACACAAAGAATTTCTGGTGGGGGAAACAGCTAAGGTGAAATAACTATATCTTTTCATTCAAATTAAAAAATCAAGATGCCTAAAGAACCTTTAGCAGCTTTGCAAAAACTAAGAGAAGGAAATTACCGCTTTATAAACAACCTGAAAAAAAACAGGAACTTATTGAAGCAGGTCAACGAAACCAGGGATGGTCAGTGGCCTTTTGCCGCCATCGTAAGCTGTATGGACAGCCGCACTTCTGCTGAACTGATATTCGATCAGGGACTGGGTGATATCTTCAGTATCAGGCTGGCAGGCAACGTGATTTCCGAAAACGTACTCGGAAGCCTGGAGTATGCCTGTAAGGTAGCTAAATCCAAGCTGATCCTGGTATTGGGCCATACTAAGTGCGGCGCTATCAGAGGCGCCTGCGACAGGGTAGAGATGGGCAACCTGACTACCTTGCTGAATAAGATTGAGCCCGCCATCTATTATGAAAAAACGATAGCGGAAAACCGTACTTCTTCTAATGATGAGTTTGTTAACCGGGTGACAGAGATACATGTATACAGATGTGTCGAGAACGTCATGGAGCAAAGTGTTATCCTGCGGGACATGGTCCGGAGCGGAGAAGTCGGTATTATTGGCGGTGTCTACAATATAGAGAACGGACAGGTAGACTTTTTTGAAGATACCTGGCTCTGCGGAGAAGTGAAGAACGTATTTGAACAATACCTGAAGCGGTCGGAACTGACTGCCGGTAAATAATTAAGAAGGAAAGATCATCAGGTGTTGTGCCGGTCAATGAACGCGAAATAGTTGCTCAGCACGGCACCTGGATTTTCCATATGCGGATAATGGCCGGTTCCGGGCAATAAGATGATATGAGGATCCGGGATCAGCGCTCTGTATCTTTCTGTCATGTGTTGACCTGATATAGGATCTTCCGGTCCGTTGATCACAAGTAAGGGAATAGATGTGGATTGCATTGCGCTGACCCATCGTTCTCTGTTCTTTCTGCGTTCTTCCATATAGCTCAGCAGATGATGAAAGACCTTTTGTCCTTGCTGATAGGAAATGATGTTCCAGAGTATGTCTATCTCATCTTCTGTAGCAGGTACCCCTAAAATAGCCTGGAAGCTTTTACTGAAACTTTTCTTTCCCATAAAAGCGGACAAGTACGTGCCCAAAGGTCCGGCCAGCAATTTCTGTACCCATCTTGCACGGTGCGTTTCAGGGAATAACCCGCCGTTCAGGAAACAAACAGACAGGATCGCACTTTTCAGTTGTCCGGCTGAAGATCTCGCCAGCAGTTCCTGCGCTACCGTGTCACCGTAATCGTGCGCCAGCAGGTGATATGTTGAAATTTGTAAATGATCAAGGAGGTGTTCTGTAATGTCTGCCTGTTCAGATATACTATAATCTTTAACAGGTTTGTCGGAGAAGCCTAAGCCCAGGAAGTCGGGGGCGATAATATTATATCGGGTTTCCAGAACAGGGATCATCTTGTGCCAGTCCCAGGAAGAGGTAGGAAAGCCGTGCAGCAGAACGATGCATGGTCTGGAAAGGTTTGTACTGCTGCTATAATAGAATATCCGGTATCCGTTATGTACCAGGAACTTTCCCTTTGCCATCCACAGTGCTGCCTGAATATGCATCCTACCGGTATTGAGCTTTCAGTTTTATAATCCGGTCATAAGATTGCCGGATCCTTTCTTCAGATATTTTTCCCTGTAAGACCAGGTCTTTGACGATCTGGTGCGTTTTTGAGCCGGCATGCAGGTCATAAGACAGGTTGTTGGCGATCAATAATATATCTACTCCTGCATCCAGTGCGAGTTGTATAGCCTCTTCGGGCATATAATACCGGGCAATAGCATCCATATTCATGTCATCGGAGATCACTACCCCGTTAAAGCGGAGCTGCTTCCTCAGGATGCCGGTGATGACGTTCCGGGATAAGGTAGCGGGATAAATACTATCCCAGTGACGATTGTAAATATGAGCCGTCATGATCAGTTCTGCATCTCCGCTTTTGATCAATGCCCTGAAAGGCGCCAGCTCCTGAGCTTGCCAGGTGTCGCTGACATCCACAAAACCCAGGTGTGAATCGCTGCCGGCGCTTCCATGGCCCGGGAAGTGCTTTAAAGAAGCGACAATCTTTTGTGCTCTTAGTGCATGGATAACGATAGCGGCCTGGCGGGTTACGATGGCTGTATCCGGGGAAAAACTCCTCTGTAAGGCGCCGATAGCCGGTGAAGCCGGGTCTGTATTCACATCTACCGAAGGTGCAAAGTTCATATTAAAACCCATGTCAGATAAAGTAGCAGCCATCCGGCCGGCGTATAACCGGGTTGTATCGTCGTTATTGATTTCGCCGAGGTATTGCTGTGATACTGTGGCCAGGAATCCATAAGCTGGTGAAAGTCTGGATACCATGCCGCCTTCCTGGTCGACAGAGACCCAAAGGGGATTTTTAGAGAAGCTTTTCAGGTCACTGATCAGCTTTTTCAGCTGATCGGGAGAAACGATATTCCGCACCTTGGATTTCAGGAGTACATCTCTGCTGAACAGGATCACACCGGCTACTTTTCCGTCGCGGATCTCCTGTGCGATCACACTGTCTGCGTGAACTTCTGTTCCGCGGAAGCCGACCATGATCATCTGACCGATCATTTCATCCAGGGAAACTTTGCCAGACCGTCCGGCTTTTTGAGCCGGTTTACAGGCCGGAAGCAGGAATAGTCCGCTGACTAACAGGCAATAAAGTGTGTTTTGCAACATAAAGTAAGTTTTGTCAGGCCGATAGCGCACACGGCGGGCTTCAAGTTAGTAAATTTTTGATCACATCCTTTACTCTGTAGTGGTCCGGCTATTATCGATTATTATCAGAACAGTTTCTTTGCACCGCTGATCATCTGATGAAAGAGTATCTTTCCTTCTGTCCTTTACGCAAGGTGTTCAGCTGTATTCTGATGAATTGGCCCGTGGAGATCGGAATAACGGCTAGGATATGACAGACAACTCCTGTATTTTGTATACAAATCACATGTATATGCTGAACCATCCTTTATGGGTGACATTGCTGCTGTTTATAGTTCCGGGTATTTTCATTTTTTTATTGAAAGGCAGAAAGATAGCTGCTGTTCTTAGCCCGGTAGTAGCTTGTTTTGGTACAGGGATGATATTGGGAAACCTGGGAATAGTGCAGGTCCGTAACCAGGTTTTTGAGCCTTTATCTACTGCGACAGTTTTATTGGCCATTCCTTTATTGCTCATGACAACCGATTTCAGGAAATGGATGAGCCAGGTCAGACCGGTAATGAAGGCTATGCTTGCTTCTGTAATAGGTGTGATGATCGGGATTATTATAACCTATCTGTGGGTGGGTAAGGGACTGGAAGAAACACCTTATGTATTAGGTATGATCTCAGCTTGCCTCGTAGGAACCAATACCAATATGAGCGCAGTGGGTATCGCGCTGAAGACAGACAGTGAAGTATTTACGCTGACTACCAGTTCGGATCTCATAGTAGGCGGTATCTTTTTTCTTTACCTGGTCAGTATCGCTCCGTGGATATATCGTAAAGTTTTGAGAAAAGAGGAAATCGTAGAACCTTTTGAAGAACCTTTTGAGCCGGAAGAGATCATGCATCATCCGTCAGGGATATGGAGTAGATTGAAAGAAATAGTGCTGTCGCTGGTCACAGCTGTTTTACTGGCGGGGATGTCAGTAGGGTTGACCTGGCTGGTCAGCGGCCGGTTGAGAGAAGACCTGATTCTTGTCTTTTTGTCCTTGTCCGGCATTGCGGCCGGTGCGGGCTCTTCCGCCATCCGTTCCCTGAAGATATCGGATGGAGTAGGGCAGTATCTGCTACTGGTTTTCTGCCTGGCTATCGGGATGCGGGCAGACATCAATGCGTTACTGACCAAAAGCTCGTCCGTTTTTATGATCGTGACGGCCAGCTATTTCCTTTCAGGTTTTTTCCAGTTAGTGATGTATAAGATCTTTCGCATATCTGCGGATACCGCGATCATGGCCTCCGCGGGAACGATATTCGGTCCGGTGTTTATCGGGCAAGTGGCCTATGCGCTCCGGAATAAGGCCGTTTTGCTAAGTGGAATGGTCATTGCCATCGCAGGCTATGCTGTTGGCAATTTCATCGGCCTGAGTTGCTATCGTTTTTTTGCGTGGTGGAATACCTTGTTACAATAGAGTTTTTTTCTTTTTTGTACCTGCTTTAGAGATTTGTTACATATCTTTAATTTGTAAAATTTTAAACGATGAGGGCCGGTACTTTCTTCATAATTTTCTCCTTTTTTACAGCATCTGCATCTGCACAGGCCAGATTGGTGCTGAACGGAGCATTCATCAATATTGAGAATGGTGCCAGGCTTGTAGTCGATAACCCGGATGCAAATGCTGTCACACGGCTGTCCGGCGGTCATATCATATCCGAAAATGAGAACGATATCGTCAGATGGAATATCAGGGATAATGATGCCAGCTATACAGTGCCTTTCGGACTGGGTACCTCTGAATACCTTCCTCTGAGTTTTACAACCAATAATGCTTCGGGATCCAATGGTTATATTGAATTCGCTACTTATGGCGGTCCAAACTATCTCAACAGCAGTTATTTGCCTTCAGGTGTCCTGAATTTTACGGGATTCTCCGGACCGGATAATTCGCCATATGTGATGGACCGCTTCTGGTTGATAAGAGCCAGGGGTTATGCCAATGGCAACGATCTTCGCCCGGAATTGGTTAACCTGAGGCTGACATACAGGGATCCTGAACATACTGCGGTAGGTAATATCATCGATGAGAACCGGATATGGATCCAGCGGTATAATCCTGTTCTGAATACCTGGTACGACTACATTCCGGGCAATGGAGTAGTAGCGATCAATACTGCTGCCAATACGGTTCAGGCCGGTATCGTTCCTAATGATGAAGTATTCGACTGGTGGGTGATCGTAGATCAGATCAGTCCTTTGCCGGTTGAGCTGCTGACTTTCACGGCAGAACCAGTGGATAATAAGCATATCGGGCTCTCCTGGGAGACAAACAGGGAAGAAAACAGCGACAAGTTTATTGTTGAACGTTCAAGAGATGGCATCAGCTGGGAACATGTTTTGACAAAAGCTGCCGCAGGGAACAGTGCAGTACCGGTTAAATATACGGATATAGACCCTTCTCCTTTGATGGGGCAGTCTTATTATCGCTTACAACAGCTGGATCTGGACGGATCTTTTAAATATTCATCTGTTATCAGTGTCTTCCTCAGCAGCGAAGGCCAGATTGCAACTTTACTCTATCCCAATCCAACGGCTAAAACGATTTTCCTGCAGACTAAAGGCGCAGTAGAAGGTTCGCACAGAATATCTGTATTTGATGCCAATGGCCGGCTGGTCATGACCCGTGATGTGTCTGCTGCCGATCTGATCGGCAGTGTTCCGATCAATGTAGAACATCTGGCACAGGGCACTTATTTCCTGCAGATCATAGGAGCTGCAGCTCCTGTACAGGCTTATAAGTTTGTGAAGATATAGCTCCTGGAACTATACTTTAAGAGAGAGTAGATCAGCCTGGTATTCCAGCAGTGCCTTTTTCTTCAGGAAGTAAACGCTGGTTAATAGATCAGCATAGTTATGCAGTGCCTTGAACAGCACTTGCAGATTGTCTTCATGATAAGTCTGATAGCTGAAATAAACCAGTGATTTAGCCACATAAGTAGTAAAGATATCTCTGATCTCGTCATTTATTTCAGTTTGAAAATCCGGGTCTTTTAATATGCCCCTGATATATTCCTTCAATTGAGATTCTTTCTCAAGAATATTGTTGAAATTGTTTTCTATCTCTTCATAAGGTGTTACTTGTAACAGGAATTGCAAGTTTTCTTGCAGTTCATTGTAAAGCCGGATTCTTTCTTCAAAGTATTGATCATACTGGTAAAACGCCTGATATTGGTCTTTCAATTTATTAGATAGCGACAACGTCTGCTCATTATATAATGCCGCTTGGTAGATAAGTATATCATTTGTTTTAATTCGCTTTTTGAGTTGTACCAGGTCAGCTGCTATTTGCTCAGATAAGCTGTCAGCCTGATTTTGGTTATATCTCAGTCCGTCGTAGTCAAAAGTTTTGATTTGTAGTGCTCCGTCTGCAATTTGTCTCAGGACCTGACTATCATTTTCCATCGCCTGAATAATGTAAAGTGTGTCGACAATATCCTCAGAAAATAATTCTTCCGGTATAGGGGTAATTGAAGGCACTATGTTGTCGAGATCATTGAGGACCGGATTTTTATTGTCATAGTAGCCGTTGTAGCTTTTAGGAAGCGAATTGAGCTCAATATCTTTTTGATACGCTTCCTCAAAATCTTCCAGGGAAAATATAGAATTGTTCTGTATTGATTCCGGATATTGGAAAACCTGTTCAGTTAATGCTTTTTGCAGCGCTTCGATGCCCCGGAAAAGCTCGTTGGCAAGTCCTGGTAATGTATTACGGTATTGAATACCTGTTGTTTCAAGTCTTGCAATTCTTTCTTCAAGGCTGGGATGGGAAGCCCATTGATCTTTAATGATCAGTTTCGACTTGTTGTACTTGTTAGTATCTTCCAGTGTAATTTCCGGCAGGTTATTAATAATAGGGATTTGTGTCTCTTTAGCCAGGAAATTCATGACAAAAAACTGTTCTTGGTAAATATTATTGCTTTTTATACCTTCTGCCTGCTTCTGATGGTAGTGACTTAGTACGGACTGGTATGCATGTTCGGCAAGTGTCATTCTTAGCAGGGATGTTTTAAGAGGCTGGTATCCTGTCAGGTTGGCTGCTATTTCATCGGCATGAAATTCCATTTCCCTGGATAGTGCCATATAGCTTTTGTTGATATACTCGTACATCTTTTTCAGTATCCACTGTATACCCTGGATAATTTGTATGGCTATGAGGGTAAAAAAGGCTAAAATACTGCTCAGACCGGCCCATTTTCCGATAGCCTGACCATAAGAGTCATTATCATACAGCATATTAAATATCACTTGGTTGACATGATAGACATAGCTTCCCACTTTCATCGTACTTTGCGAGAAGTGTCCGAATTCATGAGACAGGATCGCTTTAAGCTCATCTTTACTGACGGTATTGACCAAACCAAGTCCTATGACCAGGTTTTTCCGGACAGGAAGGAACATGCTCCAGAAACTGGAATCATAGAATACACTGGCATTGACCTCATTGGAGATGTAAACTCTCTTGGGCGAACTGGTACCTACTTCTGCTGTTATATCGTCTATCAGCCGGAACAATTCCGGTTGTTGCGCTCTGCTGATCTCAAGTAGTCCGGTTCTGTCGGCTTTATTAGTTTTAAAAATGAATTTGATAAGAAAGAAAAACACTATGATACCTGTACTGGCAATGCCTGCACCTATGAGCATGGTCAGTAGCCTGGGAATCGTTATAATGAGCAGCACACCTCCGTAAACACAGGCAGCGGCTAATGCCAGGGTCAGAAAAATGATTCCCAGGTAGACTATAATGAATAGAATAACGGAAAGGATCGCCTGGCTGGCCTGTAGTTTGAAGTCAGATGAGAGTTTGATTTGTTGTTGCAGCATAGTGATGCAGGATTATATCCGCACAATATAGAAAGGTGTATAATATTTAATATATTACGTGTTGGTTAAATTTATACTATGCTCATGTATCAGAATATTGCTAAAGCTGGAAATGAACGAATTACGATTATTGATGCTGACTGAACACCTGCTGTTTTTTTTGTTGGTGATAGATATCGTAGGACAATCCACCGTCTCAACACACTTTAACTATTTCCACGATCAATATTGGTGAGGTAAGTACTAATTTTTATATTCGTCATACATTCATAAACATAATACAAATTGCAATGGGATTCCAGACGGCAGATTTATATGATGCCCATGAAGGTAAGGTAGATGTCTGCCTTCCGCTTTTTCAAAGCTTTGGCCGCAAGAAAAGATTTCACGGCAGTATCGTTACGATCAAATGTCATGAGGATAATACGTTGGTAGGAGATGTGCTGAGAAACGAAGCCGGCAAAGGAAAGGTATTGGTGATAGACGGCGGCGGATCATTGCGTTGCGCACTGGTAGGAGATATGATCGCCGAAGCTGCCATCAGAAATGAATGGGAAGGCATTATTGTGTATGGCTGTATACGGGATAGTGTGCCTATTAACGATATGGCCATCGGTATCAAGGCCATAGCGACCAACCCGACGAAGACAGTGAAGCGCAAAACAGGATTGCTGAATGAGGTGGTGAATTTTGCCAATGTGACTTTTAAGCCGGGAGCATTTGTGTATAGTGACGAAGATGGGATCTTAGTGAGTGAGGCACCTTTGTTGTAACAGTATTCGGAATGCCCGGGCACTTAACCCTTAAAACCTGGTGCTGATGAAAACCAAGGAAGAAATTATCAATAACTGGCTGCCCCGGTATACAGGCATGCCGTTGGAAGCTTTCAGTGAATACATACTGCTGACCAATTTTCAGCAATATGTCAGCATGTTTGCAGATTGGCATAATGTGCCGATAGTAGGTCTGGACAGGCCGATGCATTGTGCTTCTGCAGAAGGGATTACGATCATTAATTTCGGTATGGGAAGCCCGGTGGCGGCAACGATGATGGACCTGATCTCGGCGGTGCGTCCTAAAGCTGTACTGTTCCTGGGAAAGTGCGGCGGTCTTAAAAAAAAGAATAATATCGGAGACCTGATCCTGCCTATTGCGGCTATCCGGGGTGAAGGGACTTCTGGGGATTATTTCCCGCCGGAGGTGCCAGCTATGCCGGCATTTGCCCTGCAAAAGGCGATTTCGACCACGATCCGGGATTATGGAAAGGATTACTGGACCGGTACCGTGTACACGACGAATAGAAGAGTATGGGAACATGATGATGAGTTCAAGGATTATCTCCGCAGGGTCCGTGCCATGGCGATCGATATGGAAACCGCCACCATCTTTACCGTAGGTTTCCACAATGAGATCCCGACAGGTGCTTTATTATTAGTTTCTGATCAGCCGATGATCCCGGAAGGTGTGAAAACCGAAGTCAGCGATACAAAGGTATCCAGTGATTTCGTAGAACATCATCTGAAGATCGGTATATTGTCTTTACAGCAGATCATGTATAATAAACAGACGGTCAAGCACCTGAAATTCTGATTTAAATCTGTTAAAACCATAAAGGAGTTAAGGTATATGAAGACTCCTTTAACCTTAATGAACCTTCATGCCTTCATGTTTTTCTGATTTTTCTAACATGACTAAATAGTTCCCTGGTCCTTTACTTCTCAATATTTCGCTGTTATTTGAACCATTAAGAAGTCAAGGCACATAAAGAATCAGACAATCTTAATGAATCTTCATGCCTTAATGGTTTTATTATTTGAAATATGAAGAAATTGAGAAACATAAAGAATCAATTCTGGATTGATTGTGCGTGGCAGGCACGCATGTATACTTATCGTTAAATCTGTGTCGTAATCTCCCGAAACTGTTGTAATACCGCCTCCTGCGCTTTCCCGGTGTGGTGGACTGTATTACATTTGTTGCGCATATTGAGCGGGGTATATCATGAACTTTACAGTAGCGGGCGTTTCCAGAAGACTATTTTCAGTAGGTTTTATAGCTGTTGTTCTATTCTTTGGATATGATATTTTGCCCTATCATGTTAAAGTTGCGATGGACAGGAGGTTGCCGGATATAGATGATTATCTGAACTTCCCCAATAGGGAGATTCACACGGACGATCCACATCCCCTGGAAAAAGCACCTTCCTATAACCAGGCTGCGATGGATGAAGCATTTCAGGCATTTCTTAAAGAGAAACGGACCGGGGCTTTTGTTGTGCTGCAGCATGGAAAAGTGATATACGAGCAGTACGATGAGGGGCTCAGCCAACAGACCATATCCGGTTCTTTTTCTATGGCAAAATCTATTACCAGCCTGCTGGTAGGCAAGGCGCTGGAATTAGGGTGGATCAGATCGCTGGATGAACCGGTCAGCCATTACTTACCGGAGTATAATTTTTCAGAAGATCGGCGGCTGACAATCCGGCGCTTGCTGACCATGAGTGCCGGACTTAAATGGGACGAAAAATATTACAACCCTTTAGGATTACCTGTCAAAGCTTACTATGGGAATGACCTGCAGGAAGTGCTCTCTGAGCTCAGGAACAGGAAAGAACCCGGTGTAGAATTTGAATATCAGAGTATCAGTACGCAGATCCTGGCGGAGATCCTGTATAAGGTGTCCGGTAAAAATCTCTCTCAGTTGCTGGAGACCTTCTTCTGGAAGCCGATGCAGATGGAGTCTGATGCGAGGTGGAGCCTGGATCATGAGGACGGAAGAGAAAAAGCTTTCTGCTGTTTCAACGCAACGGCAAGAGATTATGCCAGGCTGGGGCAATTGCTCCTGCAAAAAGGTCAGTGGAATGGCCGGCAGCTGATTTCTGCTGATTATTTAAAAGAAGCCGTGACCCCTGCCTCTTACCTGATGCATAAAGGAAAACCGGTGAGCCATTATGGTTACCAGTTTATTATTATGAATTATAAGGGGCATACTGTCCACTATTATGTAGGACACCTGGGTCAGTTCATCTTCACTATACCTGACCTGGATGCTGTGGTCGTCAGGCTGGGACATGAGATTGAACATGAGTTTGATGATGACGGCCATTATGTGGAAGCATATACATTCTTTGATGCAGGTTTGAACATTCTGCAACAACAAAATCTGTAACTTCACCCCGTTAAAAACCAAACCATGGAAATCCAGATCGCACCTTTCGGAGGCTCTTTATATAAGCAGGCTGTTACATTGAGAACCAATGTCCTCAGGAGACCGCTGAATTTACAGTATACTCCGGAGCAACTGGAAGAAGAGCGGGACCAGATTCATTTTGTAGCCGTAGAAGAAGGTGAAGTGCTGGGAGTGGTTTTGTTGCAAAAGTTGGATGCCCAGACTGCTAAGATGCGTCAGTTTGCCGTTAAGGAAAAGTACCAGGGACAGGGTATCGGCAGTGAGTTGGTCGCCTATTTTGAAGAGTATGCTATCTCTAAGGACTTTAGCCGGATAGAAATGCACGCCCGCGAGAAGGCAGTACGTTTTTACACTCAGGTAGGATATGAGCGGGTAGGAGAGGTATTCAAAGAGGTGACACTGAATCATTACAAAATGGTGAAAGATCTTGAAGATTAGGATCACTTTAAATACCTAAAGCGTCATACCGATGTCAATACCTTTGATCTTCCGGTACAGATCTGTGGCGTAATTATCCGTCATCCCGGATACATAATCGATCACTCCCAATACCCTGAAATATATATCCTGTTGTTCATACAGGAACTGACCCGGGATCAGCCGGATTGCTTTCTCTTCAGCTTTGGTCCTGGTGTCTTTTTCCTTGATGACCGGTAAGATAAAGTGCGAAAGCAATTCATACATGACATTGTAGCCGGCATTCTCAATCTCAATGACAGACCGGTGGTTATAGATATTTTCGACGGAAAAATCGTGGATCTTCCTGATTGCCGGATTATCTGCGCTGACAATGTCAAATAAGGGCCTGGAATGTTTGCCTTCCAGTATATCGGAAATATGATCTTTATAAATGCCGGCACATTGCGTAGTAAGGAAATAGATGGCTTTTGCCCGGAGGTAAGATACCCGGTCATTTCTATTAGTGATCTCTTGCAGGCGGTTTTGTATCTTGTCCGTTTCATTCCGATCAAAGGAAGCAATCAGTTCCTTAAGGATTTCAATGCAGCTATGGTGGTCGATAATACCCAGCCGGTGGGCATCTTCCAGGTCTATGATATGATAGCAGATGTCGTCCGCAGCTTCTACCAGCCATACGAAAGGATGTCTCAGATAAATGGCTGGCTCTTCTGAGACCCGGATCATAGCGGTATGTCTGACAATATCTTCAAAAGCAGCTTTCTCCGACTGGAAGAATCCAAACTTTTTACGGTGTATGAAGGCTTTATTCTTGGCAATGGATTCACAGGGATATTTGGCAATGGAAGAGAGCGTTGAATAGGTCAGCATGAGTCCACCTTCAGATTTGCCCTGTTGTTGTTGGGTTAAGATCCTGATGGCATTGGCATTGCCCTCAAAGTTGGTCAGATCGCTCCATTCTTTCTCTTTAAAATGGGATCGCAGATCAGATTCGTTCTTAATGAAAAAGCTGGCGATAGCATCTTCTCCGGAGTGCCCGAATGCCGGATTCCCGATATCATGACAAAGACAGGCTGAGGAAATGACATTATATAAGCTGTATTTGTAGAACTCCCGGCTGTGAGCAGTAAGTTGGTCTGTGAAGTGATCTGCAATATATTCTCCTACGGAGGCACCCAGGGATCTTCCTACGGATGCTACTTCCAGTGAGTGCGTCAGCCGGTTGTGTACGAAGACGCTGCCCGGCAGCGGAAATACCTGGGTCTTGTTTTGCAGCCTCCGGAAAGCAGAAGAGAAGATGATCCTGTCGAAATCTCTCTGGAATTCTGTCCTGGTATCAGAACTGTTGACCGGAGCTGTCGAGCCGGAGCGTTTGCTGGAATAGAGTTGATTTACATCCATATCATACCTGAAATACAAAAGTAGCAAACATCCCTGCTTTTAATGCATAAAGCCCGTCAGTCTGAGGAATCAGATTTCTGATTATTCAGACACGGAAGTGCCTTTGTTTTTCGGTTTCTTTGTTTTCTTTTTCTTCTTTTCTTTCGGGGAAGAAGCAGGTAAGTGTTCTGTCTGTTTTTTTGAAATCTCGGACAGAAGCGTTATGTGATATCCTTCCGGCAGCCATATCCACTCTTGTAAAGCGTGATTGCCTTTACTATCCCGGGCCTGTACTGTGACAGATCTTTCGGAAACGACCCCGTCTTTGTTGTGGATCGTATAACGGATGACATCGCCGGTTTTCCATTGTTGCAGGTTAAAAATTCTGTGGAACTTTCCACCGGCTTCCGGTTGGTAGCTGAAGCTGCTGACATGGTCCCGCATTACCGGGTAGTCACCGCCGCCTTTGATCAGGAAATGAGGTTGTCCTCCGGTCTCTACTGTTGTAATGCTGTGCGGATACAAAGGTAATCCCGGTATGTTGGCGATGCTGACCTTTTCATCTCCGAGCGTATATTCAAAGAGGGGAAGCAGGCTTTCGGTCGTTTTTCCACCTCCATAGATCAGCCTGGTACCTTCTAGTGTGTTAACGGCTATACCGGTTCTGTAAAAAGCCAATTCTTTAGGTAATAAGGTGGATTGTAAACCTTTATCGCTGGTGTGCAGGAGCAGGCTGGTATCAGCGATGACAGTGTCCTGCTGCGTCAGGATCTGGGCGATTATGTCGAATCTTTCGGATACATCACTGAGAAAAAGTGCATCCTGCCGGCCATCATGATTATAGTCATCCGTAAGAATGGCACCGGAAAGGGTGGGTGTTTGCAAACCCATTTCTCTGGCCTGATCTCTGAAAATGATATATTTGTTATCTACGAGCTCTTGTATATAGGCTTTATTCTTTCCTTTATAATTGGACAAAAGCAGGTCTTTTTTGCCGTCACCGTTCAGATCCAGGATCGCACAATCCGTTATATTTTCTTTGGCAGTGCTGATGTTGTAGGCGTTGGCCATATTTGTGAATCTTCCGGTTGAATCCTGGACGAGCCAGACAGCATTTTCCCGATAACTGCCGATGAATACATCCGGACGCCCGTCTCCGTTGATATCATCCCAACAAGCGCAGTTAGGCCGGTTAACCTTATCAAGACCGGTTGTTGCCGTAACATCAGTATAACTTCCTTTGCCGTCATTTTGAAGCAGGCTCGGGAAAAGTTTGGCAGGACTGGCCACTACAGATGATTGCCGGAGGATCAGGATGTCGTCGAGTCCGTCGTTATTATAATCTACGATATATATCCGGTGTCCTCCAGGGTAATTATTCAGGCCGGCAGCTTCGGTAACATCGGTCCAGCTATTGGCTTTACCGGACCACTCCAATACAATGATGGAGTCTCTTGTGCCGTTGGAAATAAGTAAATTTTGAATGCCCGGAAGTCTGCGGAAACCTATAATTGAACCTTCCCAGTTTTTATTCGATAACACAGTGTAATGTGATGTGTCTAAAGTCACACTTTCCTGAAATGAACTATATGGTAATTCATTTTTGATATTAGATACAATCCATTTCCACTGCTCTTTGGGCATAATGTTGGAAGTAACAGCTGCTTTTTCGAAGAATTGCAGGCCCCATTTTCGAATGGCAGCACAGGAGTCAGACGGGATATCTTTACAGGCGAGATATCTTCTGAGCCCGAAATGCCCGTTCAGCTCACCGACGATGTAGGGAAACTGTTCCTGCACGTTACTTTCCAGAAAATCCAATGCTAAATTATTGTTGGCTAACAGGTTGTAATAATAAGCCTGGGCATAGGTGTTCCGTAATCCCAATGTGTCACCTTCACCATTAAGGGTAAGGAGTATAGTAGCCGAATGGGCAATGCGCTCTATATTATCATGCGTAATTCTGTGAGGAAGAGTATCTATGGCGATTTGTTGCCATAGCCGGTCTCTGGTGCTTAAGCTATCTTCCCCTGATGCATAAACAGGAACAGATGCTAAGCACAATAAAATATAATATATATGATGAAATTTTAACATGAATTTATCAAAGTAATAGGTGAAATCGGTTATCTGACCCGGTCAGGATCTAATAATTCTGTTCCGCTGAATCCCAGGTTTTCCGTAATGAATCTAACAGCTTCCTGCATGGAATTTCCCATCTGGCCTTTCATTCTTTCCAGCGCTTCTTTGGAAGTATTGAACGTTGACATGAGATGGATCTTCCAGCTATCTCCTTCCTTTTTAAAGTATGAAATATGGTCCGTTTCATAACCTCCCAATGTCAGCAATGCATCTGCTTCATTACCTTGTACGTTGAAGTTGACCAGGCCCTGTTTCGGGGCATGTGGGGTATAGCTTCTTCCTATCAGTAAAGCTGGCAGTGACAAATTAGCGTCTTTTTTGAGCTTATTTTGTATCATATAGGCGCGGATAGTAAGTGTTAAGGCAAAGTCGAGCATCGGTGCGTTCAGTAATGTAGTACTGTCTGCTTCATAAACCAGCTGTGAGAGGCCATTTAAATAAATATAAGAAGAAGAGTCAATGAGCGTGGCGCAGGAATCAAATTTCTGCTCCTTCATCCAGGTATTGAATTGATCAAAAGTATTTAGAATTTTCAGCGTATCATGGTCATTATCTTTTGAATAGCTTATATTGATTACCAGTGTCAAGAGGATAGCGGATACTAATGCTTTTTTCATGAATACGATCATTTACAAAAGATAAAGGTAGTCTTTAACCGGCTAAAATAAATAGGAGCCGTAAATAAGGATAAGGTATAAGATCATAAATTATCCTAAAAAATGCTAAATACAGTTTGTGCGTAACCGACAGAGTGTGATTATGTTAAAATTCAGTATTTATAATAAAAACCCTTCTCACATGCTATTGGTTACAAAAGTGTTAATTTAAAGCTGAGTTAAGTAAATGTTAGTAAAATTTTTCCTGTTTTCCTAAATAATACATACTTTTATATAGTTGTAGGTGTCTGTATGAATAAGTGTTTGTTATTAATGTATTACATATTGATGGCAGATTTAATTTCAGATGCCGATGGGACGTTAAAACTATTTTGATGGAAAGAAGTCTACATATCTTTTTTTACATGCTTAAGGCTTTATCACGATCACTCCTATGGGTTATAGTCGTACTGTCTTTTTCGTCATACGCGTATGGTCAGAGTACTCAGGTGCATAACGATGCAGGTATACGATTGAGGGTTTGGTTGCATGGCGTTTGGTCAGATGCCAACTGTTCCGAAACGCAGTATCCGAGCTTGTTTGGTCTGTTGGATGATAATGTGAAATATGTTTTCCAGAACGTGCAGTTGAGGGCTTCCAATGGCAGCGCTTTTCTGATCGATCAGATGCCTCAGCAGAGCCTTATCAATCTCTTTCCGATCAATATGACATTCAGAGTAAGGGATGATGATGTCGCTAAATTCTGGACGCCTACCAGTTCTGAGTTCAGGATGTTGAACCCTTGGTATCCGTTCAAAGCAGCCTCTATGAACATTACAAATCAACAGGTTGTGGCTGCCAATGTGTCCAGGTATGCCCCGCCGGTATTAGGGGCAACTATCAATCCTGCTGTCGGAGGACCCAATCCAGTCGGTCTGGATGCTTCCAATGGAAATGACTTTTTGCTTTTTGACAGGACATTCACAGCCAAAGCGCCGGATAGGTTTCAATGGAAGGTGGATGGTATGTGGGAATCTGATGCGGATATAGACGAAAGTGAAGCAGGTCTGGCAGTATGTCAGGCTGCTTTTGGTTTACCGCAGGTGGCAGAAAGGCGTAAAGGAGATCCGAGTTTTCCTCCTTTACTGACTCTTTTGGCATTAAATGAATATGGAAGTGAGTTCCTGACAGGTTTTTTGCTCAGGCAAGGATCCTGTACGGATTTATTCGGTTTTATAGATATAGGAGGTGACCCCAACAGTCTCTTTGATATCATTACCAACCTGTTGTTGAATGACTATGATGACTCTTATGCTACAAAAGGTAACTGGAGTGATAATGAAGCTTTCTTCAGAGGAACGCCTCCGGGACAGGTAGGATATTTCATGACGGACAAGATCCGGGCTACGGAGAACATTGATGGTAGTGATGAAGGATATGCCTTGATCTTTTCTTACCAGTGGGAATGGGCTGGGACTACCTACCCGGAACTTGATGCGGGAATGAGGATCCAGGCGCCTTTATGTCCTTCTGAGCAATACACAGATGCAGCTGCAGCAGGTCCGATCCGCGTAGAAGCCTGGATAGACGGACTATTTAATGACAATGACCATGAGGGAAGAGATCTGTATCTTATGGAAGGATTGCTGGGATGTTCTGATATCTCTTTAGGCCCTGAAAGAGTAACGGGAAATGAAGAGATCAAATTGAGAGGACGCGGATGGGTCTCTCAGCAAGGTGAAGGTGCTCCTGCATATGGAACCACAATTTCCTATACACAGAATAAGCCGAGCTGGAATTTCTTTGCTCCTTCTGCCAGTACAAAAATACTGGACAGATCTTATACTACCCAGACTGGTATGAGAAGTTTTGATTTCCAGATAGAAGCCTGGGAAAGTGATTGTGAAACGGCTACACCCACCTCCTGTAATGTGTGTATTTTGGGTTTTGGAAGTAGTTGTTGTGCCATTCCGGATCCTTTCGGAAGCGGTTGCTGGGTGTCGGGATACCGGCCGGGCGTAAGTGATAATGATAACAGAGTTGATCTGTCTGCCAGAATAAACTGGAGAAACAGTCCGCCGGATAAAGACAATTATTATTATCTGAAGATGCGCACAGCTAACTCCAGCCACCGGAGTTACATTGCCAGGATCAAGTACAGGTGGACGATCCCTAAACCTATCATTACAAGTTTTCCGGGTCCATATGATATGTATCTGTGTCCTGGTGAAACTTATACTATGACGGCACAGGCTCAAAATGCAACTTTTTATCAATGGCAGTATGTAGAATTAAATGATCCTGCAGGCCCGGTTTGTCCCAGTATTGCTGATGACCAATGGATAGATATCTCCGGAGCTAACTGTCCTCAGTATACAGTACCGGGTTCGACAACAAACACCAGAATCTACAGGTTGAAAGTATTCAACAGGGCAGGCGATGGAAGCAAGTCTCCTGATGGTGATAAGTTTGCTATAGCTTACTCTCAATGTGTGAGAATACAAAGATTGCCGCAGACTATACCAATGTATTCTACATTAGAATGTGGTACATCTGCAGCTCCTACCAAAGTGAGATCAGGTTCTACCTATAATTTTTCTCCTGTGCTGCCTCCTGATTCCGGATCAGTAGATGTAGCGGGTATAAGATATACCTGGACAGCCACAAATGGTGCTACTGTATCTAATCCTGCAGGCCCTACCACATCTGTAACATTTCCTAGTGTAGCGCCGAGAGTCGTTAGGGTCACTATGACCAGCGTATTTTCGGATATCTGTCCTACGGCTGGAGATAGGTCTGTGAGCTGTTTTTTTGAAACGGAAGATGGTGGTTGTGACACTGTTACCGGGGTTATTTATGCAGCTCCTGTTTCTATCGCCACAGCGAGTGGTATCGGTACTATACAAAACCCTTTTAGAATCAGGCAGGCTTTTGATTATATAAGAGGGAATCCGAAGGTAAAACACCTTAAACTTTTAGAGGGTACTTATGCCATTGCTGGTGACTCTGCTATGATTATCACTAATGATCTTGTCGTAGAAGGAGGATATGTCATCGAAAACCACCCTACGGATGGTACTATCTGGGTGAAACGTTCTGGAGCTGTATCTGAAATTACAAGTACGATCAATGAGCGTATTAACGATAGTACGGTTCATAGAATCGGGTTTAGAGCAATTAATGTAAATGACTGGGTCATTCAGGATATTAATCTTATAACTACTAATCCACCGAATAGAGATGCTTTGGCATGGGGACAGGGTAAAGGCTTATCCAACTACGGGGTACTGGTTCACAATTGTAATAACTTCGAGTTGATCAATGTGAATATCACTACAGGAAACGGAGGCCGCGGAAGTACCGGTATTACCCCTTCTTATCTGGCCAATGGAGATTGTATAAATACTACAAATCCGGCACCTTCTGCAACCGGTACAAATGGAGCTAATCCCAATACTCAACCGGGATATGGAGCCTGTGATGCCTTCAGACTGGGAGGAATTGGAGGTAATGCAGGTAATCCGGGAGGTTCTTCATATGAGGGACTGGCTTATCCGAGTTTTGGTGCAGGCGGAACTACTACTGCTGGAAGCAGAGATGGTATTACAGGCCGTAACGGTACAGACGATGCTTCGGGCGTAGCAACCAGCGTTGTGTTTACGGATCTGGCATCTATGGGGCCGTATTTTGTGCCGAAAGGTGCTGCACCTGGTATAGGTGGTAACGCTACCGGCGGTGGCGGTGGTGGCGGTTCTCCTACCGGTGGTGGTGGAGCCGGCGGTATTGGCGGTCGTGGCGGTCGTGGTGGCTTTGGTGGCGGTGGTGCCTTTGGATTGTGGCTTAGCGGACCTTCAGGTGGTACCTATCGTAATATTGCTGTACTTTCAGTAGGAAGTGCAGGTCCCGGAGGTCCCGGAGGTTTAGGAGAAGCCGGTCAACCAGGTGGTGCGGGATCCAATGGCGGTGGAACCGGAGGTACAGGTGGCCAGGGAGGAAGAGGTCAGCAAGGTGGTTCAGGTTATGCACTGCCTATCTATCAGGCATCTTCTGTTACAAGCTTTGTTCAGTTACCTGTCGGTACGAATCCTGTTACTCCTGTGCTCGAATCTAATTATAACTCTGGTTGTACGAATTCTGTATTTGAAATAAGAAAATCTTCAGGCACATGGTCTAACCCTACGCTCTCCGGAATAAGGAATGTAGAAGATATCGCTCCGCTTAAGGGAACCACAACAACCGATGCTGCTTCTCCTAAGTTAGTGTATTATCCATCCGGTAGCTTAGGCGCTAAATCTTTGGACAACGGCGGATTGTTCTATAATCAGATCTATGTCAGATATGACAGGACATTGCCGCAGATCAATGTTGTTGACAGGATTTGTTCCGGTACAACAATTGATCTGACTTCCCAGCCTAATAGCTCATTCCCTATAGAGTACGAATGGGTGATCCAGGAAGGTACTTCATCTACTATTAATGGTGTTTATACCAGTCCTGCACCGGTATTTACTTTTAATACACAGGATGTCATGGGAGTACAGTTTCCTCCTAACAATACTGCAAGTGACAAGACCTATCAGGTACGGTATAGAGTGAAAGATAACTGTTGTGGCTGGTCTATTCCTATTTATGCATCTGTTATTGTACATCCTGAGATCGTGAATGTGATCGGCAGCCAGGATACAACTTATTTCTGTAATACCGGCGATCCGGAGATAATAGGTAACAGAATCGGATATGTTCAGACCAGACCGCCTAATACTACTTATCAGTGGTATGTGAGCTATAACGGCGGACCATTCACTGCTATCACGCCAAATGGTAATGCCCAGACATATGATCCGCCTGCTTATAGCGGTGTAAACGGAACATACCGGTATGTGAGAGTAGTAGGTTCCACAACGGCTACTTGTGCTGATACAAGCAACGTGATCACACATATTATAGAAAGTAACTTTACGGACAATAATATTTCTTTTCCCGTTCCTTTAATGGCGGAATGCGTGAACGGCGCATTACCGTCCAGAACAGGAACGGTGTTGACCAGTAATGCGAATGTTGGCCATATTTCAGGAAGTACACCTACAGGCCCTGGAAATCCAAACAATTTCTGGTATAAGTGGGAAGTTGGATACAGATCAGGTACGGTGACTATTGTAGCTGATTCTATCGTTCCGGATGATGCAACTACAATTACAATATCCATAGACACTTCTACGACACTTCCGAGAACCTATACACATACCAAGCAAGTGATAACATGGAGAACTAATGAGATGACTCCAACCGAATCCGGAACATTGGGTGGTAATGGTGCCGCAACATCCGGTACTAAAGACCTGAATCCTGGGACTAGTGCTACCGGCGGATATGTGTATGGTAGTGGTGCTTCTATATTCTTTGATCCTAAGCCAGTTAATGGTAAGATATATTTCAGGCGTATAGTAGCAAGAAACTCCAGTGATTTTATCTGTAGAGATACCAGTAATTATGTGTACTCTGAAGTCAGTGCAGCTGCAGAAGTTTTTGGTGCTTGTACACAGGCATTTGCTTCAACGACAACCTATGCTGCATGTATGGCGGCATCAGGTGCTACAAATACAACGCTTTTGCAGAATGGGGTTACTTATGGTATGTGTCTGATACAGGCTCCGGACTCTGTTTGTTATGGAGATGCAGTAAACTTTACCATACCTAAACCTACTATCAGTGGTGTTGCTGCTTATGGTGATTACTATGCCTGGTATATGGTACCGGGAGGTCCATATATTAACTCTCAGACAGGTGGCCTTAATCATATGTGTAGGACGAACAATGCATGTTCTAATCCTCTGGTCAATACAAACTGTTCAAATAGTAAACCGGCTGCCAGTGCTACTCAATTGGTAGGTTTCTATGACTTTAAACCTGATACTACTTTTACGATGCAGGTAGTATTACAAGAGACTTCTACCTTCTATGTGCAGGTGGTGGATAAGTGCTTTACAGATGCTGGATTCAGGGCTGCTTCGAATCCGTTGAGTTATCCTACCACGGCTTCCAATTCGGGAACACGCTGGCAGCGGAAAACGGTTATAGTACGGGAGCCTATAGTAGCACCTACGTCATTGACAGCAATACCGCCTAACTACTGTACAGATGCAGCTCCGGATTCAGTGATACTGGAAGTGCATGGTGGCGTTGTGGGGAATGCGGGTTACTATGCTTTCTATGAGACAGATACCAATACGGCTAATGTGATTAAAGTAGGTATACTGGGTGATTCTACGGTTGTTTCAAGACGACTGGTCATAAAGCCGGCCCCTACACAGACCACGACTTATTATGCGAGAATTCATAGTAAATGTGATACTACGCAAACGGTATCTATAACTGTAGTAGTAGATACTGCTTCTACAGATCCGGATGCATTAACAGGACCTGATGAAATATGTGATGGCGACCCTGCAACCTTAACGGTGGTAGGAGGTAGTTTAGGTACGGATGCCGAATGGGTTTTGTATAGAAACAGTATCAGTGCTCCTAACTTTGTAGCTTCCAATACTACAGGTATATTTAACGTGACACCAGCTACGACAACGACTTATATTGTACGGGCTGAAACCGGCGTCGGAGGCTCTTCCTGTTTGCAGACAGATACGGTGATGCATAGAGTAACAGTCAGAACAGATTGCGTCTGTGATGGAAATCCTGGTATCATTGAGTATGCAGAGACGGGCAAAACAACACTGGCCACAGTAGAATGTGAGGGCACAGATGGCTGGACATATTATGCTGATCCGCTGGATTCTACTACGTATCTCTTTGCTATAGAGAAAAAACCGGCTATACCGTTGGGTAATACGAATGACTTTACGGCTGAGGTATATCTGACAGTGACGAATAATCCTACATCTCCTGCAGATGTGTTCTATCAGGAAGATCTCACAGCCTGTGAAGCTAACTTTGTCATGCCAAGATACTGGAACGTCAGAGTGCTTACGGGATCGATCAGTGGTATGGTCAGAACGAGATTCTTCTTCCCGCCGGCAGAGCTGGCTGCGACCAATGCTGCTGCCAATACCTGGTTGGCAACCAACCAGCCGGGATGTAGTCTGCCATTGACCAAAGGCCCTGAACAGGTATTTAAGAATACGGATGGAACATTCTTTAATCCTAATGCAGTTGCCGGGCATGTGCCGGTTGCGTCAGATGTTAAAGCGACTACAATCAATGATTACAACTATATCGGGCATTTGTTCTCCAATTTACCGGAAGGAAATATCGGTACGCAGATGGGTAAAAATTATGCGCAGGTTGCCTGGGAAGGTTTCTCCGGTGGTGGTGTGGCAGTACGTGTCAGCCCGGATATCATAGTACTTCCGGTGACATTGTTGTACTTCACCGGGACACTGATCGATGATAAGGTACACCTGAACTGGGAAACAGCTTCTGAATTAAACAATGACTATTTTGTTGTTGAGAAGAGCGCTGACGCCCGTAACTGGACTGCTTTGGGATCGGTGAAAGGTAATGGAACAACCAATATACCTCATAAGTATGCCCTGATTGATGCTCAGCCATATGACGGAGAAAACTATTACAGGTTGAGACAGGTTGATTTCGATGGCACTGCTTCTTATTCCAGAGTTATTCTGATCAATGTTAACGGAAGCATTGCCAGACAGAACAATTTCCTGGGCATCCATCCGAATCCGACTGCAGGTCCTCTGATTGCTACAATCGGTTCTGTGCAGGATCAGCATGTAACGATCAAAGTTCTTGATATCACTGGCAGAGTGATGATGAGCAAAGAGGCAGACCTGGGTAAAGGGACGAATAATGTTCAGATAGATCTGACGAGAGTTCCGGCCGGTTCATACATTCTTTCATTCACAGATGATGAAGGCCAGGAGCACAACGTCAAAGTTGTCAAACAGTAATAACAGATTTTATTATTCTTTAATAAGGCAGGCTTCCTGAAATGGAAGCCTGTTTTGTTTTAAAACATAGTGGTGTTTAAATAATTTGAATAAAAGCAAAATACTAAGCTGATCGCAGGTTGTTAAGCTGAAGCTGCTGTGGATGATCGATTGTGAGTTTTCACAGGCGATAATATACTTTAGTTATTCTGAAATGTAATAAAATTACACTAATTTGTGTTTTGCTATGAGAAATACACTTCTCCTTCTGGTACTCACCTTTAACATCGTTAATGCATGGGCTCAGGATATAACATATTCGGAAGAGATCTATAGATCCCGTCAAAAAGCTTACAGAGATAATGCGTTGGCTAATTTTACAGATAATGCTATTGTGATTCAGGCGTATGAAGGACAGCCGGTTGATCCAATCACCATTAACAGAATTCTTGACAATATTTATGTCAATGGCGAATTTGACTTTAATCTTGTACAGCTGGTAAGGATCCTTAATTTCAGTAACGGAGAGTATGAGCAACAGCTATTACCAGCCATTCAATCTATTCCTTTATGGCTGACTCCTAATGAGAAAACCAGGGTTTACTGGTCAGAAAACCATATTACGATGTGGTTGTCATCTGCCTGGTTATTAAAGGAAAAATATGGCTGGGACAATGATCCTGAATTAAGGAAAAAACTGGTTCACTGTCTGGACCTGAAGATCAATTACGGTTTCTATGAATTCTTTTCATCAGTATATTTCCCTTATAGCTTATCCGGTTTGCTGAACCTGGTAGATTTTGCAAAAGATCCGGAAATTAAGGAGAAAGCGGTACTGGCTACTAACCGGCTGCTGAAAGATGTCATGCTGCTGGTGAACGATAAAGGTGGTTTTTTTCCGGCGGCCGGCAGGAATTACCGGGATAAATACAATTCGGCTTACCGGCAAAATCATAGTGGAGTGATATACCTGCTTACCGGTTTTGGAGAAGTGCCGGTAAATGCAACACATGCAGCAGCTTTCCTGGCCACCTCATCCTTTGATATCAGACAGGTAGTGGAATCATGGTCAGCCAAAGAAAATAAGTTGCTGAAACTGGGACACTCCATAACGGAGGGTTTTTCTATTCATGGTCATCTTTTAAAAAATGACAGGATCATCTTTCAATGGAGCGGAGGGGCTTATTTCCATCCGGATGTAGCACTGGAAACTGCTACGTTGATCGATAGCTATAATATGTGGGAACACAAGGAGTTTAAACCTTTTAAAGACTTTAAAGGACTACCGCCTCAGCTGGCTCCTGCTATTGCCACAGTAGCTGCATCCCTGTCCCGGAGCTCTGTGTACTCCAAAGCAGATATCGCTATCTTCAAAGATCATTCACTGACCCTCTCTTCTGTGCAGGATTACTGGAAAGGAAGGGCAGGGTTTCAGCAATGGCCCTGGGCCGCTACGACCGGAACGATCGGCGTCACCACCCAGTCGGGTAATATCAATAATGCTTTGGGAGAAGAGGATCTGAGTGCCAATTCGACATTACCATACCTGGAGCAGAAAGACAATGTTGCCCTGATCATGTATCGGGCTAACAAAGATCTGGCGTTATTTGGTTTTGATAAGCATGATGTCAGGTTGTTCTGGAAAGAGAACGAATACGATGAGGTTGCTTTTGAAGGTAAATGGATCATTGGCAGGGAAGGAGACAGCTATGTAGCGGTCCTGCGTCATTGTACGGATGTATTCAATGGAGAATATGCCTGTGATGATCAGGACGGACAGCTATGGGGTGTCATAGTGGGTAATGACGGTATGTACGGTTCCTTTGAACATTTCAGGGAGATCGTCAGGAATGCAGGCTATAAGGAAGAATGGATCTTTGATGCAAAAAAGCTGGAATGGATCTACTACGGGATGATCGATATAGACGGGAAGAAGATAGAGCATTATTGGAATGGTAATTTGTTGTCAGCACCTAGAGATCCTTCTACTGTCACAGGTGTACAATACAATGTTTCAAATAAAGAAGGATTCAATATCTATCCTAATCCTGCCGGCGATTATACCAATATACAATTGATGAAATTACCGGCCTCCGGTAACCTGGCAGTGCATATACTGGATATTTCCGGCAGAGAAGTGTATCATCAGCTGTTAGACAGATATACGGGTAATACGCTTCTGATCTCAACTGCAGGCTGGGCATCCGGCATGTATACGGTATTGATAGAAACGGCAGAAGGTGCTATGAGCAAAAAGATGATCGTCCAGAACCAGAAATAGGCTTATTCAGGGAACTTAATGTCTGAGAAAAAATATACATCACTCTTTTTATATTTAAGACGTTTGATCTGTCTTTTACACTTGCCTGCAGTATATTCCTTTCGCTTTCTGTTATTGACCGGCTTTCTGAAGATTTCCCCGGCTTTTGGTGCTTCGGGAATAACACCGCTTTTTTTAACAGACACGGTCTTCCGGCACCCCGAATCTGCATTGTATTACAAGACAGGGGATTATATGATTATCTCCAACATGGATAAGAATACGCCTGCAGATTCGCTTTTTACAGATTATTTGTCAAAAATGTCATTGGATGGCCAGCAGGTTGAGCCGTATTGGCTGGGAGGTTTTTCTTCTCCCACAGGTTTGGTTGTTGATAAAGATATCTTGTATGTCGTGGAAAGAAATGCTGTCGCAGTAGTCGATCTGTCTGTTCCGGTTATTTTAAAGAGGTTTAGTATACCGACTAAAGGTTTTTTAAATGACATCGCAATAGATCTGCAAGATGGAACCTTGTACATTACCGAAACAGAGCAGGAGGGTAGAATTTACAGGATCAAGAAAGATGAGGTAACTATCTGGATGCAGGATACGGTTTTGGCCTTCTCCAACGGAATTCTGGTGGATGGAGATAATATTCTGCTAGGTGTAAATGGCGATCATTCCCTCAAAAGAATAAATAAGTTTTCCCGGGCGATCAATACGGTGTGTTACCTGGGACCGGGAAATATTGATGGGATACAAGTGGATGAAAAAGGTAATTATTGGGTATCCCATTTCCTGGGAAATCTGTATAGGATTACTCCGGATGGGCAGGCGGAAGAGCTCATGAATACCCGTGACAAAGATATTTTTATTGCAGATTTCTGTTATTTACAGGATAAACGTTTACTGATCATACCTTCTTTGCGAACGAATAGAGTATATGGATACACTTATGAAGATTAAAACTTTTGGACTATTTCTGTTACTGACCGTACTAGGCAGTGGGCAACTCAACGCAAACACTACCTGGGTAGATTCCCTGGAAGTATATACGATGGAAAAATATATGCCCCCGGCAAAGTTCAGGTGGACATGGCAGCGGGCGTCCTTACTGTTCCCTTTTACTGTCCGGTATGATCAGGTATCTGCCGAAGGCCAGGATCAATATCTCAAATATGTAAGCAAGGCTATAGACAAGCGCTATGGAAAAGCTAACGGGAAAAGTCCTAATGCCGTAGCTTCCGGGTTGGGTATGGCTTTTCTGGCGATAGTGACTAAGGATGAAAAGTATATTAAAGCATCCGGTAAAATCTATGATGATTATCTTAAGGTCAAACGCACCGATAACGGCGGAATATCTCACAAGCGCAGTTTTAAAGAGTTATGGGACGATACTATTTTCATGGTGGGTATCTTTTTACAGAATATGTACAAGCTGACCGGGGATGAAAAGTATATAGATGAGCTCATGTTACAGATCAATGCGCACAGGGAAAAGCTTTCAGATCCTGCGACAGGGCTCTGGTACCATGGCTGGGATGGAGATGATAAGAAAAGATGCAACTTTTGCGGACAATCCGGCTGGAGCAATAATCCTGAAAAGCGGAGCAATGAATTTTGGGGTCGTGGTAACGGCTGGGTGGTAGTAACGCTGGCGGAAACTGTTAAAACCTTACCAGAAGGGCACCCGCACAGGAAAACAGCAGAAGCATACCTAAAGGAGATGATTGTTAATTTGCCGGATGTGCAGGATAGAGCAAGTGGACACTGGTTTCAGCTGCCAATGCGTCCTGAGCAGAAGGATAATTATATAGAGAGCTCTGCTACTGCAATGTTTGCCTATGGTATCCTGGTAGCATTGGAAGAAGGTGTTGTAAAAGAAGAGAAATATCTGAAAAGTATTCAGGCTGCATATAATGGATTGAGAGCGCATAGTATCCGGGAAGCGGGGAATGGTTATCTCACTGTAAAAAACGTCTGTAAAGGCACTTGTATCGGGGATATGGAGTACTATCTCAACAGGAAGGCACAGAGTGAAAAGCCATCCGGAATCGGTATGTTCCTGTTGTTTGGCAGGGCTTTTGAACATTCGGAGCTTCGGGGACTGAAATAAGGTGGATGTTGGCCTGGTAAACCTGTAATAAATGCTGTTCCCAGTATCCATTTCCCAGGTTAACTGTCTGAATAAGGAGGCTGCAATTTCTTCGGAAATGTACCGTGATTTCAGGCTGTAAATACTGGTACGAAAGGTTACTTTCACAGATGCTAAAGGATCGCTCTGGTGTATTGGCAAGTAGCAAATACCAGTTTGTTCTCAATATGACATTTAGTATAGCAAAGAATGACGCTATTCACTGAGTGATAATTAAGTTGGTGTAAAAAGTAGCTTTTCCCGGCAATGCTTCTGTTCTAAGATGAGCTGGGCAGAGTTCCCGTCTGACCCAGGAAGACACCTCTCTAAGTCATTGATATCGCTGAGGTGAGGATAAACCTTTATAATAGACGGGGCTATCTGAACATTATTTCAGAGGTTTAATGTGTCGGTTGATACTGGTACCGAAAATCATCTTTGATAAGATATGAGAATAGATTGTCTGAAGCAATTTAGATAATATAATGTAACTGTTAATACCCCGATCATTAAAGTAGTTACTTCTGCTCGCAATTTTGCGGTGATTCCTGGGGCGAAAGTTCTTGTCTGGGGTTTGGTAATATTTAAAAAGAAAGCCCCTCGCTGAACAGCAAGGGGCTTAAAGTTTCTGGTTTCTCTGTTTAATTAAAACTCGAAGTCAAGTCTCAATGTATAAGATAAAGGTGATTCTGCCAATCCCGGACGGAGAGAGTATTCTCTGTTGGTAACGTTATTGACAATTGCAGAGATTTTATACTTGTTTTTCAATGTTTTGAAAGTATAACCTGCTCTCAGGTCAAGGATAAAGTCGCCTTTATATTGTTTTTTCGGATCAAGATCTTCGTAGTTATCTTTTCTTCTGGATAATCTGTAATCATCCAGACCTGGAATAAACAGAGTGAAGATTCTGTCTATATTTTCCATGAAGCTGAAGTATCTGGCAGAAATACCGAAGTCAACACCATTGAAGTTAACATCCCAGGCTCCTGTAAACATATGACGGAACCTGTATTTCAGTACGTTGTACTCTGTTAAGCTCTCTTGATACACTTTATCCCAGTCCAGATAAGTCGGAATAATGTAAGTATAGCCTAACATCGCTGTTGTAGGGAACTTTTTGAACATTTTTCCTTCACCCTGGAGAGAGGTCTCAAGACCTATGATCTGGGTATTTCCTACGTTTTGAGACTGGAAGCCAAAGGTATATCCTTCAGGAAGCGCATTCGGATCAACTGTAGGGTTGAATTCCATCATGTTGTAGTACCTGGTAAAGAAACCGGCGACATCCACATAAGCATTGAATTTACCGATCTTGATACCCTGTTTGATACCTAACTCTGCGCTGATACCTGTTTCTGAAGTAAGGCTGTTATTAGATACGATAGCTACGGCTGATCCTAAAGATGTCTGAATGAATTTCTCAGCAATAGTAGGGAATCTGTAACCTTGTCCGAAAGAAGCACGGATATAGGTGTATTCTGCTGCCTGGTAGTTCAGACCTGCTCTGAATACAGGCTTGGTTTCACCTTCTGTATTGGAGATCTGGTTATTCTCTAAACGCGCACCGAGGGATACGTTCAGTTTGTTAAAGAACTTTTTATCCAATTGGGTATAGACTGCAAAGTTTCTTCCTGATAATTTACCTCCCTGAGTACCGTACAGAGGTGCTTCTACATTCACATAGCTGGCTGTACCACCCGCACTTAATGTCAGGTTGATTTCTTCCCAGTGCTTCTGATATTGATACTCTCCGTAGAAAAAGTTAGAGAAGTTACCCTGGTCATTGGTATTGTGGTTATCTACTTTGTACCATCTGGCGAGCACTTTATGTCTGTTGCCTTTTTCATCCTGATAGTTCAGGAATGGGTCGACTGTCAGCCTGAACTGACCTGTTTCAGTCGGAGCGCCTGTCAGTGCTGCCGGTAAATATTTGTTGACGCCATCATTGCCATTCCAAAGGAAGAAGGAACCGCTTTTACCGCCTTGTACGTTTCCGTTAAGTCCGAAGTTGAACTTTTCACTGACCCTGTACCTGGTTTGTATACTCAGACGGCCTCTGTGCTCATAGCCGATATATTTGTGATCCTGGCTGGATAAAACCTGGCTACCGATAACTAAGTCAAATTTACCGAATTTTTGTCTGTGACCGAAGTTGACACCAGCTTGATAAGGTCTGTTCAGTTTACTAGGATCCAGGAACGGATTTAAAGCTGATAATTCTTCCGGAGTCAGATTCCACCAGTCTCTTCTTTCTCCGTCATCAGAATTCGGAGTAGCGTACATGCCTCCGTAAACAGAGATCTTGGTCACAGGTTCGTTAGTAGCATAGGCTGTTCTTACGTTGATGATACCGTTCATGGCGGAAGAACCATAGAGCGCAGAAGCCGCACCTTTGATGATTTCGATCTGACCGATGTTTTCAGTAGGAATAGAAGACCAGTTAGGGTAACCTGCGTCCGCCTGTAAGATCGGGAGATCATCTAATAAGAGCAGAACTCTTGAGCCCGCACCATAAGAATATCCGGCTCCGCCTCTGATATTGACCTGACCGTCAATTACTGCCACACCCGGGTTTCTTTCAACAGCATTATCAAGCGTTACCAGGTTCTGGTTGTCTAAAAACGAAGGTTTGATTACGTCAAGAGATACCGTTTCTTCCCCAAGCTTTTTTTCAAACTTACTGGCGGATACTACTGTTGTTTCCAGGAGAGTCGATTCTTCTGACAACGCAACGTTGATGGTCTGGGTTTGTCCTGCAGCTACTGTAACGTTCTGTTGCTTGGTTTCGTACCCGAGATAAGAGAAAACCAGGGTCACAGTACCTGCATCAACTTTGAGCGTGAAATCTCCGTCTATGCCGGTTGCAACACCGTTGGTGGTGCCTTTCACAACTACGTTGACCCCATAAAGTAATTCTTGATTACCAGCATCCTTAACAACACCCTTTATTGTTGCATTCTGGGCATATAGACTGAAGGAAAAACTGAATAAAAGAATAGCAATTAATGAAATCTTTTTCATTATTAATATTTAGTTATTGGTTCGTTACGAAGATAGAAGAATTGACCTATTATTTATGTTAATATCATGCAGAATATTGATTCTTCACTTTTTGTTAAATTATAGTTTCGTTTTTGTTGAAAATTGATAAATGTGTGCAGATTGTTGGGAAACTATATGTATTGCTGAAATTATCCTTTTATCAGGACGTTTACGTAACCAGAATGTTCTTAATATTTGTTAAAATAAAAGAGGCCAGTGCCCGGCACTGACCTCTTTATATCTGAAGTGCTTTTTGATTAAAGCTCTGTTTTTACAAAAGTACCTTTAGTGGTGATGTTCAAAGGAATTGTAAATGTTCCGATTTTGTTGGCTTTCAGACGAAGTGCCACAGGAACATTTGTTCCCAGCGCAGAACCTGAGATGGTAACGTCTTTGTTAGTCTGAACAGATGCATCCGTTGCTGTTACAGAAGAGCCTAACTGTAATTGAGGATATTTATGTTCTTTGATTTTGAAAGTGTTGTCTGCAGTTACTTCTCCTTCTACAGTTACATCCAGCAGGTTAGAAGTTACCTTGACAACTCCGTCTACCACCTGAATGCTTAATGTGTCGACAAAACCTTCTTTTAAGTCAACTTTTTCGCCGGTTTCAGGATCAGGAGGCAGTGTTGCAGAAAGTGCATTAAGCAGGTCGTCAGAAATTTCCAGATAGTGCGTACCAATGAAAGTACCTTTCAGGTTGTCAGTTTTTTTTGTGCCGCTGTTGTTGTCCCCTTCATCGTCTTTACCGCAAGAAGTGATTCCTGCAGAGATTCCTAACGCCAAGAATGCAAGCGCAAAAAATTTTGTTCTGATGTTTTTCATGTTTTGTGTTTTTGTTTTTAACGGTTTTTGGTTCAGAAATGTTGTTCGAGCATATGGCTCTAGAACAAACTTACACTTTTTGGGGTATTAAAGTATATCACAAAGCCCATATTTTTTGGGTATTGGCAAATTAAACCTATTTTTATGTTATAATCATTTTAGTGTAAATAAACCCTGTTTATCTGAATTTGATGTATGTCAATCCGGTATAGCTGAATTAGGTTTATTTTTGTATTGTAATTAAAGTCTGTCGTTATGAAAGCGTTGAATCAATGGTTAGCAGAATACGGAGAAAGTCATACCAATCCTACCAATAAACTGATACACTGGATCTGTGTGCCGGTGATCTATTTTACCATTGTAGGAATGTTGTATAGCATACCGGTCAGTTTCGGATCAGTCGGTCCTGTTGAGATCAATATAGGTAGTATCGTAGCGGTGCTGGTTTTTATTTATTACTGCCTGTTGTCAGTGAAAGTTGCGTTAGGTATGCTGCTTTTTACGATCATCTGCCTTTTGTTGTCCCAGGGGATTTATACCTGGCTGGGAGATAGCCATGCCGGTCTGGCGATCACCTGCCTGGTGTTGTTCGTGCTGGCCTGGATACTGCAGTTTTATGGACATAATGTAGAAGGCAAAAAGCCGTCTTTTATAAAAGATTTACAGTTCCTGATGATAGGCCCTGCCTGGGTAATATCTTTCTTGTTCAGAAAAATAGGAGTTACTGTATAATTTGATCACTAACAGAAATTAGAAAGGTATGACGTCTGCCAATATACTAACCAACAGCACCTTTGATGCTGCCCAGATATTGAAAAAACAAAGAGCTTTCTTTGATACTGGGAAAACTAAAGATGTAGATTTCAGAGTCGGGCAGTTGAAAAAATTGCGGGACGTTATAGCAGATAACGAACGCGCAATACTGGATGCGCTGAAAGCTGATCTCAGGAAATCCGACCTGGAGGCTTATGCCACGGAAGTAGGGCTCGTATTGGCTGAAATAGATGATGCGCTCAAGCACATCCGTTCCTGGGCCAAGCCTAAAAGAGTTTCCACGCCTCTTTTTCATCAGCTAGGTACAAGCTGGAGATATCCTGAGCCGTACGGAGTGACCTATATTATAGCACCCTGGAACTATCCGTTCCAGCTGTTGGTTGCACCTTTGATCGGCGCAATGGCCGCAGGTAATACGGCAGTACTGAAACCTTCCGAATTGTCAGAGCAGACCGCTCTGCTGATCGAAAAATTGTTCAGGGAAAATTTTGATGAAGAATATATAAAGGTGGTCCTTGGTGGCGTAGAGGAGAGCAAGGCCATGCTGGAGCAGCGTTTTGATTATATCTTCTTTACCGGAGGTACAGAGATCGGTCGCTACATATATATGGCTGCCGCCAGGTTCCTGACACCTGTTACATTGGAATTAGGTGGTAAGAGTCCGTGTATTGTGGATGAAGATATCCAGTTGACCCATACTTCGCGGAGAATTCTGTGGGGGAAATTTACCAATGCCGGCCAGACATGTGTAGCGCCTGATTACTTATTGGTGAACAAAAGGATCAAGGATAAGCTGGTGGCCAAAATGAAGGACCATCTGAAGGCGTTCTATGGAGATGATCCTGCCCAGAGCCCGGATTACGGAAGAATTATTTCTCAACGGCACTTTGACCGGATTGCGAAAATGATAGATCCGGCTAAAGTCATTCATGGCGGAGAGACCAACAGAGAGGATAAGTATATCAGCCCGACCATACTGGAGGGCGTAACGCTGGAAGACAGGGTGATGCAGGAAGAAATATTCGGCCCTGTTTTACCAATCATAGAATATGATACACTGGATGAAGCGATCCATTATATAAAGCAGTTTGAGAAGCCGCTTGCTTTATACATATATTCTGAGAATAACCTCGTACAGAAGAGAATATTGGATGAATTGCCTTTTGGCGGAGGCTGTGTCAATGAATCGGTCATGCATGTCGGCCAGACAAGATTGCCGTTTGGCGGAGTAGGAGAAAGCGGGATCGGCGCCTATCACGGTGTAGCTTCTTTCGAGACTTTCTCTCATTATAAGAGCGTGCTGAAAAAGTCTACTATCATGGATATGGCCATCAAATATCCGCCGTATAAAAACAATATGGGCATTATCAAAAAACTGATGTCCTGGTTCAGCTAAGAAGCATCTGAATATGATATTTTAACGGCCATTGACAGTAATGTCAGTGGCTGTTTCCGTTTATGCGGTTGGGTAATTGCTTCTTTTACTCATTTTCTGAGCGATGATGCTCGCAGCGATTAGCTGGAATGTGTGGTACATCATCAATGGTAAAAGAATAACGCCTACAGAGGGATGCCCTTTGAATAATACGCTCGACATAACGGTGCCGTGCACCAGGGATTTCTTGGAACCGCAGAAGCAGGCGGTGATCTGGTCGGCTTGTGAAAAACCTAAAGACCGGCTGATCAGCCTGATCAGGTAATAGATTCCTGTAAACAGTATTAACATACCCAAAGCGATCAGGAGCAGTCTGCTGACTGGTATTTTACTGTAAAGATCCTGCTCAAATGAGTGGCAGAACGACATGAAGACGATCAGTAAAATAATGGTCTGATCGAAAATCCGGAGCCGGTTGCTGCTTTTGGCGACATATTTTCCTAACACAGGATTCAATAAGATTCCCAGACCGACAGGCAGGATAACCTGTAGCACCAGGTCAATGATCACCTGGACAGTGTCCAGCCGGGCATCCGATGATTGCAAAAAAATACCCATCCACAACGGTGTCATGATCACACCGATCAGGCTGGATATGCTGGCATTGAATATAGCTGCGGGAATATTGCCGCCCGCTACGGAGACCATTACTACGGATGTGGAAACGGTAGAAGGTAGTGCCGCCACAAAAAATACGCCTGTCCAGATCAGGTTACCTTGTTCCGGCGCTGCCAGCAGGTAAGCGGCCCAGACCACCAGGGGAAACAGCAGGAAGGTAGCGGATTGTATCAGGACATGCAGTTGTATATTGCTCAAGCCTGACCGAAGCTTGTCCGGACTGAGTTTTAAACCGTAAAAAAAGAAGATGACAATAACGCCGTAAGTAGTGATCGCTTTCAAGGGAAGCGGGCTGGTCTCGCTGCCTAATCCGGGTTTCAGGTAAGCAATCACGACGGCAGTGATCAGTCCCAGGATAAAACCATCTAAACCGAAGGCGGCCAGTTTGTTCCGTAGCTGCTGAAAAGTGATGTTGACGCTACTCATAGGCTGCAAACTTAATGGATTATGTCATAAAGATGAAGGTTCGGGTAAGGTCGCCTGCTTTTTAATTGTCTGATAAAATTTATAAGTGCAATGCTTTTTCGTTTTTGCTTTTTGACTGTTGAACCTTCTTGTATTTTTGTCATTTTGGTAAAAAAAATATTCCAACATTGGTGGTATTGTAAAAATGTATGGGCTTTTATGAGTTTAATCTATGTTTAACATTCTTTCGTCAAATAATCATTTAAAGATTACTTAAATTCGCGCTACATTTAAAAATCTCCTGATGTCAGAAAGTTATAAAGTACCTCAGGGCGTTCAGATTATCGGTAAATACACGCCCGAATTTGCAGAAATCCTTACTCCGGAAGCCATTGAGTTTGTTGTTTCTCTCCAGAGAAAGTTTAACGCAAGACGTAAGGAACTTTTGCAAGCTCGCGTAGAGCGCCAAAAATCTCTGGATCAAGGCATATTGCCTGATTTTCTTCCTGAAACCAAATCTATCCGTGACGGAGAATGGACTGTGGCCCCGGTGCCTGCAGATATCCAGGACAGAAGAGTAGAGATCACCGGCCCTGTAGACCGCAAAATGATCATCAATGCGCTGAACTCCGGTGCTAAAGTTTTCATGGCGGATTTTGAAGATGCTAACTCTCCAACCTGGGAAAACAATATTTCCGGTCAGATCAATATGCGGGATGCTGTCCGCAGAACCATTTCTCTTGTAGATGAGAAAAGAGGTAAAACTTATCAGCTGAATGAAACTACCGCTGTTCTTTTCGCCCGTCCGCGCGGATGGCACATGGAAGAGAAGAATGTGATCGTAGACGGTGAGAACATGTCCGCTTCTATCTGGGACTTTGGTTTGTATTTCTTCCACAACGTACATGAAAGAATCAAAAGGGGAAGCGGTATCTATTTCTATCTTCCTAAGATGGAGCATCACCTCGAGGCCCGTTTGTGGAATGATATCTTTATCCTCGCTCAAAGCAAACTGAATGTGCCGCTCGGAACTATCAAAGGTACGGTACTGATCGAGACGATCATGGCTACATTCCAGTTGAACGAGATCCTTTTTGAATTGCGCGATCACTCTGCAGGTCTGAACTGCGGTCGCTGGGATTATATATTCTCTTTCATTAAGAGACTGGTTAAAAATGAGGCATACCTCGTTCCTGACAGAGCGCAGGTGACCATGACCTCACCTTTTATGAAAGCATATTCTGAACTGGTGATACAGACTTGCCACAAGCGTAATGCATTTGCAATGGGTGGTATGGCTGCTCAGATTCCGATCAAGAATGACGATGCTGCCAATGAGGCTGCCCTGGCTAAAGTTCGTGCAGATAAAGAAAGAGAGGCCAAAGCCGGTCACGATGGTACCTGGGTCGCTCACCCTGCATTAGTACCTATCGCTATGGCAGAGTTTGATAAATATATGCCTACACCTAACCAGATCCACGTAAAACGCGAAGATGTAAGTGTAACGGCTGCTGATATCCTTGAAGTGCCTGTCGGTACTATCACATTAGGTGGTCTGAAAAATAATATCGATGTAGGTATCCAGTACCTGGAAGCCTGGTTGAGAGGTAACGGTTGCGTGCCGATCCACAACCTGATGGAAGATGCCGCTACTGCGGAAATTTCCAGGACACAGGTATGGCAGTGGGTAAAACACCCTAAAGCGGTACTGGAAGACGGAACTAAAGTGACCGCAGAACTGGTTAAAGATCTTATAGCCCAGCAAAAAGATGCGTATAAAGCTGCTTTAGGTGATAAATATGCTGCTACCAAATTTGACCTGGCAGTTGAGCTGTTTGAAAAGATGAGCCTGGCTGATACACTCGAAGAATTCCTTACCTTAGAGGCGTATAATTACATCAACTAAACATATAAAGACTGGTTTGCAGGGAGAGATCATATACCGGACGCTTTTGAATAACCAGCCTGTTAACTGTAAACACAAATTTTAAACTTTTATAAACAAGTCTACAAATGGCAACTAGACAAGAAAGAATTGATGCCCTCAAAAAAGACTGGGCTGAAAACCCGAGATGGGCTGGTATCACGAGACCTTATACTGCGGAAGAAGTAGTATCTATCAGTGGTTCCCTGCAAGTAGAATATACACTTGCTACTAACGGTGCTAAAAAACTCTGGGACAAATTACAAACCCGTGCATGGACTGCAGGTCTTGGTGCGTTGACCGGTAACCAGGCAGTACAGGAAGTGCAGGCTGGTATGCCTGCTATCTACTTATCAGGATGGCAAGTAGCTGCTGACGCTAATCTGGGTATGGAAATGTATCCGGATCAATCATTATATCCTGCTAACTCTGTTCCTGCAGTAGTTAGAAGAATCAACAATGCATTCGCAAGAAGAGACCAGATTCAGTGGTTGAACCAGGATGGTGATGTAGATTGGTTCGCTCCGATCGTAGCTGATGCTGAAGCCGGTTTCGGTGGTAACCTGAACGCTTTCGAATTGATGAAAGGTATGATCGAAGCAGGTGCTGCAGGTGTTCACTATGAAGACCAGTTGGCTTCTGCTAAGAAATGCGGTCACTTAGGTGGTAAAGTATTGGTTCCTACTCAGGAGGCTATCAACAAACTGGTTGCTGCCCGTCTGGCTGCTGACTCTTTGGGTGTTCCTACTGTATTGATCGCTCGTACAGATGCTGAGGCTGCAACGCTGATCACTTCTGACATCGATGAAAGAGATCAGAAATTCATCCTTTCCGGAGCTAGAACTTCAGAAGGTTTCTATAATGTTAAAAACGGAATCGAGGCTGGTATCGACAGAGCTTGCTCTTATGCTGCTTATGCTGACCTGATCTGGATGGAAACAGGAAACCCGGATTTAGGCCTTGCACGTGAGTTTGCTGCTGGTGTACACGAAAGATTCCCAGGAAAAATGTTGGCTTACAACTGTTCTCCGTCTTTCAACTGGGCTAAATACATGGATGTTAAAGCTATGGAAACATTCCGTGAAGACCTGGCTGAAATGGGTTACAAATTCCAGTTCATCACATTGGCTGGTTTCCACGCATTGAACTCTTCCATGTTCGACCTGAGCAAAAACTACATGGCTCGCGGTATGGCTGGTTTCTCTGAAATGCAGCAAAGAGAGTTCGCTATGGAAGCTGAAGGCTTCAAAGCGATCAAACACCAGGCGTTCGTTGGTACAGGTTACTTCGATGCGCTTCAGAACATCTGTCAGCAAGGTCAGTCTTCTACTGTTGCCCTCGCTGGTTCTACAGAGACTGAGCAATTCCATTAACAGATTTGCTTTAATTGATTATAGAAGAGGGTTTCCGTCAGGAGACCCTCTTTTGTTTTTCATTCCTTGTTTTACGTGATGCCGCTTTATAAAATTACTTTTAGCTTTGTAATCACTTTTATTGATTGTCAGATTATATGAATTTACGGAGATATGTTGCAGCACTGGTTTCTGGTTCCAGGATGTCAATGATGATAATTGCAGTAGTTTCAGGTACTGTATGGAGCAATAGCGTACAAGCCAGGCATATATATTCCAGTTGTCCGTATCCGCAGCATGAGATAGGTGTAGGGTATGGTTATATGTCCGGCGAGCAGTTCGGTATCGCTCTCAGCTCTATCTTCCTGACAGGCATATTATCTTCTCTCGGCTCTGATGCGATAACGAAGGAGTCTTACAAGTTCATAGGTCCTGTCCATATCACCTATAAATATTTTTTCAAGGAGCGGCTGAGCATCGGCGGCGGTCTGCTCTATTCTTACAATACTATCAAGAGCACGTATAGCAGTGGTGAAGTGCTGAATTATGATCTGCATACCTTCTCTGTGGTACCCAGATTTGACTTTTACTATATCCGTAATCCCAAGTTTGCACTTTACGGAGCTTTGGGAGCAGGTGTTACTGTAATGGCGTTGAAAGAGCAGGCCGGCAGTAGTGAAAAAGGAGTAACTTTTGGCTACCAGGTCACACCGCTGGCTATGCGGATCGGCCGGGATTTTGGTTTTGTCCTCGAATTAGGTATCGGTTCTTACGGACTGGCGAATGCAGGCTTCAGCTACAGGCATTATGACCGTCCGTGGAGCTTCAACTAATGTATCCTTATTGGCAGATAGATCTTTTCTTATCCTTTTTTCTTTTAAGCAGCTGATCTTACGATAGCTGTTTTGCGGCCGTGATAGAGTCGGGTAGCCCGCAATCCTGTGAAGAACGCATGTGCTGTCACAGGTGAGGACTATGAGACGAAAGCACGGATAGCCGCCCTTTTTAATATTATTTTGTTGTTTCAGGGGTTATTCATTGTTATCAGGTATTGTTAACCGCTACTTATAAAAGTGTGTAGATGGTGAAATTTTTCTAGTAAAAAACAGTGAGTTCATGAAACCAAATGCGGTTTTGAATTGTATATAAAGAAGTGTAGTTGCTGAAGCGTAGTTTTCAGGCAATTACCAGTGTTGAGTTATCCATTATTTCTTAAAACCTTATAGCTATGAGAATACCAGTACTGCTTGTTCTTGTTCTGATGTTGGGAGAAATGGCATTTGCTCAGTCCAGATCTGAGCGCCCTGATTATAAACCTACAGCCAGGGAAATGGCGGAGCGGCTGAAGCGGATAGAGGCTGCCGAAGCTAAACGGAAAATCTCTCCATCTAATGTTAATGTTACAGAAATTAAGACGAATATCAACTGTGAAGCGGGGAAGAAGAGAGTTGAAGAAGCCTTGAGCCAGGATATGAATCTTAATAATGTGAAGATCAATATCCATACAGGCGCTTTAAAGGTATCTCTGTCTGACCAGGACAGGTATGATCACCTGATCAAGGTTATTAATGACCTGGGTTTTAATGTGGATCAATACATTGCAGACCCGGCTAAAGCCGAAAAGGCTTGTAAGTAAACTGAAGTTTAGTTCATTGGTTGGTCATCTTTTCGCTGAGAAGATGACTTTTTTATTTATATATTCACAGTAATACAGGTTGAATGCTGGTACGCAGTCTGTCGTCCAGTCTTTTCATGAAATTATCAGATACGGCAGGGCAACCCCAGCTGTATACAATACCTTTGGGATATGTTGCTTCATCAGGTACTTGTTCCCAACTGTGCAGGACGACGATCCTTTCTTCCGCATTATTATTGCTGGTTTCCAGTCCGTGCAGTACATATTTGATGTTGATTCCCCAGGAACTATAATCTCTTTTGCCTATTCTGTACATACCTTCTGATGTGCAGTGACTGTTTTTACGGTTACTGAACAAAGGCCTGGCAGGAGTAGACCGGTGCGGCGGTTGATAGTCGCAGATACCGTGACTGGTCAGCCCTTGGTCGATCACCTGCTCTCTGATCAGGTCGTAAACGAAGAAGCGTTCCAGGCCCGAGTGTATATTCATATCGATGAGCATACAAAATTCAGTATTATAAGCGTTTGCTTCACAAAATCTCCTGGCCTGCGCCGCTTTTTCCCGCAGCCGGCTTGCCAGATCGATCTTGTCTTCCTGGTCGGGATGTGCAACAGGAAGTTGCCGGTCCGGTCCGGCGGAACAACAGGATAGTAGGCCTGCAAGCAGGATAATGCTCAGTTTCACAACAGGTTTTCAGCATTATACGAGTGTCCCGGCGTTTATATTGTTTTTACATATAAAAAAGAGACCATCTGTTAAGAATGGTCTCTCTTTATCAGTCAGGAATGGGATTTATGAATCCTGAGTGCTCTTGTCCTCACCTTTAAGGTAGGTCGGTAAGTTCAGGCCCGCCATGTTGAACAGATCATTGAGCGGTGGAACGGTTTTCATCATACCGGAAACAAAGTTCGCAGTGGATGAATTTCCGTCGGTATTGTTGCCGGAATCCCAGACAGTGATCTTATCGATTTTGATATTCTTGACAGCCTCAACTTGGGTCTTCACCAGCTCAGGAAGCTTCTCGATGAGCAACAGCTGGAAGGCTTTGGTCGGATCACCACCTGCGGCGTTCACTACATCCCGGTAACCTTCCGCCTGCTTGGTCAGGATCTCATACAGACCTTTCGCTTCGGCTTCCATTTTCAGGAAGATGGCGTCTGCTTCACCTTTGGCCTGTTCTCTGATCTTTTCAGCCTGTGCCTGCGCTTCGATGATGGCCCGTTGTTTGGCGATTTCCGCAGGAACGATGATGTTGGCCTGTTGAGTAGAGCGCTCGCGTTCGCTACGGGCGATTTCCGCTTTCTGTTCAGCGAGATAAGCTGCTTCCAGCGCTTTGGCCTGCTGAACTTTTTCAGCCGCCACTGCAATTCTCAGCGCTTCCGCTTCTTTCTCTCTTCTTAATGCCTCAGAGGATGCGATATCAATTTTGGCTTCGTTCTCACCTTTGACCGCGATGGCATTGGCTTCCGCTGTTTTGATACGGGTATCTCTGGTAGCTTCCGCCCGCCCGATAGCTTCATCTTTGCTTGCCTGGGCGATGCTGATTTCCCTGTCTTTCTGGGTGATTGCGATCTGTACGTCACGGGCTCTCTGAGTCTCAGCGATCTGTACATCTTTTTCTCTGTCGGCGATAGCCTTACCTGTTTCACCTATTTTTTCCTGCTCCGCCACGCTGATCTTCGCTTCGTTGATAGCTTTTGCGGCAGCTTCCTTACCCAACGCTTCGATATAGCCGGACTCGTCTTTGATATCCGTTACGTTCACGTTGATGAGCTTGAGACCGATCTTTTTCAATTCGGTATCGACGTTTTTGGAAATATTGTCCAGGAATTTATCCCGATCGGAGTTGATCTCTTCGATCGTCATGGTAGCGATGACAAGACGGAGCTGTCCGAACAGGATATCTTTAGAAAGTTCCTGGATCTGTTCCGGAGACAATCCCAGCAATCGCTCGGCGGCGTTGTTCATGCTGTCTGTATCTGTAGAGATCGCAATGGTAAAGCGGCACGGAACATCTACACGGATATTCTGGCGGCTCAATGCGTTGGTCAGGTTGGCTTCAATAGAGATCGGTTTGAGATCCAGGTAAGCGTAGTCCTGGATAACCGGCCAGACAAATGCACCGCCACCGTGGATACAGCGGGCTGAAGTGCCTCCCGTACGTCCGTAGATGACGAGTATCTTGTCTGACGGACACCTTTTATACCGGGAGATGAGTGCCGTAGTGGTGACAAAGCCCACGATGACAAGAATGACAATTAGCAAAATTGGAAACATTGAAAAGTGTTGTTTAAGGGTGATGAATAGAACTTATATTTTTTCAACAATCAGAAGGTTCCCGGAGGTGACACCTGTTATCCGGACCATGGTGCCACTGGGTATTCTTTCATTGCTGTTTGTGATAGCATCGAGTTCTTTAACTGAACCGTTGATGCTGACCAGAACCTTTCCCTTGCCGGCATTATGCTGGGGAATGGTCAGGTAAACTTCTGCGACCTGGTTGACGGCTTTGTCAATGGTGAAAGTATTGTCTTCCGCGAGTTTGTTGATCTGTTTCATAACGGAGAAGAAGATCGCTACAAAACCGCTTCCGACAACCACTGCGAGGATGGCCAGCAATGCCTTATTGTGAATGAGCTCCTGGAAGGCCAGTCCGGTCCAGCTGAATCCCAGTAAGAAGTTGATCAGGTTTCTGAAAGAGAATAACTGAAATGGACCATCTGCATCAAGGTCGCTGTCGAAGTCTGAATGTAAGCCGTCACCTCCATCTATACCGATGAAAGTCATGATGGCCTGTATAATAAAGATGAGACTGCTGGGTATGGCGATATACCAGAATGTCTTTATCATCGGATCTGCACCTTCCAGGAATTCTAACATGGCTGTTTTTTGTCTATAAGTATGAAAAGAAGAAGATTTGTTACAGCAAAGATCTAAATCTTCATATTTTCCTTTAAGTTAGGAGATATTTTATTTTGACTGAATATCTTTGTGCTGCAAAAAGAAACATTTGCATTATTTTCTTTATCGGATTGGCAGATGAATTTTTTGGCAGGTTCTTTGTCTGACAGGAACCGGTGTGATAATGCGGCTGTCTTAATTGTGTTATTTACCTTTACAGAGTTGTTTAATGGAGATATCATGAGAGTTTTATTGTTTGTTCTGAGTTTGTTTGCCGGTTTGAATAGTATGATGGGACAGGATTATCCTTTTGAAGGTATGTGGAAAGGATTACTTTCCCAGAATGACCGTAAGATCATGTACGACGTCGTACTTAAAATCTATTATGAGACGGATTCGACCTTGTTCGGAACTTCTAAGATCGTATCCCGCGAGGGCAAATTTGCGGAGTTTTATGTAGAGGGCAGGCATCGTGGAAATGAGATAGTGTTCACGGACGTCAACCTGATGAAAGAGTCCGGCGGCAGCTTGTCCTGGCCCTGGTGCATTAAAAAGTATGTGGCGGAGGTCAGCCCGGAAGGGGATAAATGGGTAATGAAAGGTGAATGGCTGAATGATGGCGGCAGCATCGTCAACGGAGCGCATCGGGAGGATATCTCTTTCTGCAATCCCGGTAAATTCAGCCTGACCAAAGTGAAAGGATATACGGTTAGCCAGGACAAGGAAGGAGAACGGGTACGGTATTTCCAGGGCAGGCTGGTAGAGATACAGCAGACTTTTGAAGTAAGCTCCGATTCGCTTTCCTTATACCTTATAGATAATAACCAGGTGGATAATGACACGATCACTGTCTTTTACGATAAAGAGCTGCTGGTCAAGCAGCACCATTTGTCACACGATAGCCTGGAAATAAAGATCGGTGTGGATGGATCCGGGGATCACCTGCTGATCATCTATGCCAATAATATCGGGGAAGTGCCGCCCAATACAGCTGCGCTTATTTTTTATGAAAACGGTGTGAAGCAGGAAATTGCGATCCGTTCAGACCCGTCCAGGAATGCCGGGATCATCTTCCGGAAGAAAAGGACCGCTCCCTAACGCTTTCGGTTTTCTGGCTGAACAATTAGCGGTATTTTAGCAATAATGTAGTAAGAATTACCTTATAGATACATTTGGATACATTACTGAAATACCTCTGTGGTCTCACATTGATCTGGTGTGCAGGCGTGTGTACGATTCGTGCACAGACCTCAGGTATGCAGTGGGATAAGTTGAAAAATGTGCGCTCAGACCGTTTTCAGGCGGACAGTAATATTGTTCAGCTGGATACCTCCGGTATCTTACCGGCGACTTTCATATTAAAGGATGCAGAAACGGATTCGATCCTCCCTGCCGGCAGCTATTTCCTGGATGGATTCTCAGGTAAGCTAAGGATACTGGATACTGCCTTATATGGCAAAACGATGCAGGCTACCTACAGAGTACTGCCGTATAGAATAGCAAGTGTGTACCGTAAGAAAAATTTTCACGGGTATACCTGGCGGGACAGCACTTACCTGGATCCGTATTTTTATGATCCTAATTATACCCTGAATGAAAACCCGATAGATTTTGGCGGACTCAATTATAACGGTGCATTTGCCAGGGGAATTACTTTCGGGAATAACCAGGATCTCGTTGTCAACTCCACACTTGACCTGCAGCTGTCCGGTAAGATCGGAGACCTGGAGATCCTGGCTGCTCTGACGGACAACAATATTCCTATCCAGCCGGATGGCTCTACACAGCAGCTGCAGGAATTTGACAAGGTCTATATACAGGTGACCAAGGGCAACCGGCACCAGTTTGTAGCGGGCGATTATGGGATCAAAAGCAGGGACGGTTATTTTATCCGTTTTGATAAGCAGCTCCAGGGGGCCAGCTTCAAGACCAGGCTGGATTTTAAAAAAGGATGGGCTACGCAGCACAGCTTTTCCTTTGCCGTGGCGAAAGGTAAATATGCAAGGAATACTTTTAACGGTCAGGAAGGCAACCAGGGGCCTTATAAGCTGGTGGGCAATAACGGAGAAACCTATATCGTCATCCTGGCGGGCTCAGAGCGGGTATTTGCAGACGGAAGACTGCTTCAGCGGGGAGAGAACAATGATTACACCATGGATTACAATACCGGTGAGGTCATCTTTACGCCACGCTTCCTGGTCACCAAAGATATTCGCCTGGTTGTAGAGTTTGAATATTCTGACCGGAACTATTTCCGGAGCCTGATCCACTCCGGCCACAGTGCTACTTATAAAGGTCTGACTTTATATGCAGAATTTTATTCTGAGCAGGATTCCAGGAACAGACCTATCCTGGCGGATATCGACAGTACTGCTGAAAATATCATGCGGAGCATCGGAAATAATATTAACCAGGCGATCGTGCCGGGTATCCGGCAGGCTGAATATGTTGCAAACAGTGTTCAGTATGCCATGAAAGATACAGTTATTAACGGTATCCGGTATGACAGTATATTTTATTACACCACTGCTTCCGACCTTCAGTTGTATAATCTCAGCTTCAGCTATGTCGGAGAGGGCAGAGGTCGTTATATGCTGGACAAAAACACACTGAATCAGCGGGTCTATTCCTGGACAGCTCCCGTCGGGGACGCATTGCAGGGCGCTTATGAACCGGTCGTATTGCTGATTACCCCTAAAAAAGATCGATACGCTGTTCTGGGTATGAATTATAAGATCGATCCCAAGACACAGCTGCGGACCGAGCTGAGCTATTCTAACAGAGATGTCAATACCTTTTCCAGTGAAGGCAACCCGGATAATATCGGCTGGGCGGTCATGAATAACCTTCAGCGGCAGGATACAGTGGGGAAAAACAAATGGGTATTGTCTTCCAGGGGAATGTACGAGGTGAAGAGCACTAACTTCCAGGCACCGGAGCAGTATCGTCCCGTAGAATTTTCCCGTGATTGGAACCAGCTGAACACGGACCGGGCAATGGAGCACTTTGCCAACGGCAGTTTCTCTGTCTACAGCAGCGAACACCAGTTCCGCCTGGGCGGAGGTCTCTCGTTTTTTAACCGGCAGGATAAATTTACCGGTTACAAGCAGCAATACGATATCAGTTTTCAGAAGAATAACTGGGATATCCGCGGAGAAGTAAGCTGGCTGAATTCAACAGATAGCCTGAACCAATCTTCCTTCCTGAGACCGAAATTGCACATTGGACGGACATTTGAAAAGCTGAAAGGGTTCCAGATAGCCCTGGAAGGCTTTACCGAGTACAATGCGATCCGGAACCAGGAATCGGATACCCTGATCTCTTCGGCTTATTACAATAATAACCTGTATGCAACGATCAAGACCGCTGATACGGCTGCATTTACTTCTGCCTTACAATACAAATACAGAACCGATTTTTTTCCGCAGGGGAGTGATTTTGTCAAGCTGACGAAAGGCCACGATCTGGATATCAGTACCCGTGCCAATAAGCTGAAAGATCAGAACCTGAGTGTAGGTTTTACATTCCGGACGCTGGAAGTAAAAGATTCTGTCCGGACGGGACAATCCTCAGACCAGAACTTCCTGGGCAGGGCAGAATACGGCTTCAGGATCAAGAGAGGCGCTATCCGTTTTAATGCCTTATATGAACTGGGTAGCGGGCAGGAGCGGGTAAGGGAATTTACCTATCTCGAAGTAGCGCCGGGACAGGGCTTATACCGTTGGATAGATGTCAATGGAGACGGTGTACAGCAGCTGGATGAGTTTGTGATCGCTCAGTTCAGCGACAGTGCCAATTATACCCGGGTGCTGACCAATGTGAATGAATATATACAAGCGAGGATCGTGACTTATAACCAGGTGATACAATTGAATCCCAAAGCCGTCTGGTTCAATGAGAAGGGTTTGAAAAAGTTAGTTGCCCGGTTCAGCCTGAATTCTTCTATTGTGATCACCCGGAAAACCTTTAAAGGCGCCTCTGTTTCTCCTTTTAACCCGTTTATCCTCAACACGAATGATGAAAATGTGCTGAATATGAATTCCGCTTTCAGGAACAGCGTGTTCTTTAACCAGGGCAGCCCGAAGTTTTATCTGAATTACACCTGGTTTTTCAACCAGAACAAGACGCTGCTGGTCAATGGTTTTGATACCCGCAAGAAGTATGAGCAGACGGTAGAGACGAATGTTAACCTGGTCAAGAGCCTTTCTTTCAATGTGAAGGCGAGTAAAATAAGGGATCTGGCAGATGCGGAATATTCCGGGGACAATAATTTTGATCTGGGTATTTACAGGTTTATACCTTCTTTGTCCTGGCTGTTGAAAACGGTATTGAGAACAACCCTGGGATATGAATTTGAGAATAAGAGAAATATACCGGAATTGGGCAATGAACTGGCGCGGGCCAATAAGCTGAACTTTGATATCCGTTACAGCATTGTTTCCAAGCAGACGATAGAAGCAAAATTCTCTTTTGTATTATTTGATTATAACGGTGTTACCGGAACCCCCAAATCTTACCAGATCCTGGATGGCCTACAACCGGGAAAGAATTATATATGGAATCTTTCCTTTAACCGGAACCTGTCCAATAACCTGCAGCTGAACCTGACTTACGAGGGGAGAAAAACCGGTGAAGCGGGCCGGCTGATCCATACGGGCAATGCATCTCTGAGAGCATTATTCTAATTTTTGTATCATTGTGCATTATTTCAGAACATGCAGCAGTTTCCATTGATATTAGGCTCAGGTTCCCCGAGAAGAAAAGAACTTCTGAAGCTAGCAGAGATAGATTTTGAAGTCCTGGTTTCAGATGTGGACGAGTCTTTTGAAGCAGATATGCCTGTCCGGGAGGTACCGGAAATGCTGGCGCTCAGGAAAGCGAGAGCTATACAGAACCGTTCCGATGTGGCGGACTGTTGGATCCTCACTGCAGATACGATAGTAATCCTGGATGGAAAGATCATCGGAAAACCTGTTGACCGGACAGATGCCATTGCTATATTGACATCGTTATCCGGCCGTAAGCATACTGTGGTTTCAGGCGTCTGTTTGCTGAAAGGAGAGGAGGTCTATCAATTCAGCGATGAAACAGATGTCTTTTTCAATGAGTTGACCAGGGAAGAAATTGTGTATTTTGTTGATATGTGCCGACCTTTTGATAAAGCGGGAGCATACGCTATACAAGAGTGGATCGGCCTGATAGGTGTAAAACGGATTGAAGGCTGTTTTTATAATGTTATGGGACTGCCTGTACCCAGAATTTACCAGGTTTTAAAGCAAATCGGTTTTAATAAAGTATAAATTTTATCTATAATTTCATTAAGTTTTTCTATTTTATTATCTGATATCAGGTATAAATTCAGTTTGTTACTTCTTTTTTCATAAGTTTTATTGATTAAAAAAGGTCAAAAGTAGGATCGGGAGAGTTTTCTGCATTAAATAAATGTTACGTGATTTTAATTATAGTCTGATTTGTACTATGTTATTGGGATATTTTTAAAGAATTTTATTGTTTTTTGAGGATTTTCAGCCAGATTTTTTAAGTATATATAAATATTGCAAAACCCCCTTTCGGTTGTACTCCATTAATACATATCTTTGCGTCGTGTTAATTGTGTGTGTGGAGAACTGAATTTCTTTAAGTTTCCATACAAAAAATAAAATAGCCTAAGTGGCCTGAGTACAGAGGATGCTGAAGATGCGTTTTCATACACCTGTTACCACAACTGTAACTTGCACAATAATTGTATAGATAACAATGGTAACTAGAATTTTGACGCTCGCCCTGGCATTCATGACGGTTTTCGGTTTAGCGACTACCTCTGCAAATGCTCAATGTACTTCATGTACCTACACTTACAATGGTTCCGGCAATAACTACAATCTTTCTGCCGGCCAGACACTGTGTATTCAATCCGGTACTTTCAGTGGTAATGTTAATTTCAATGGTAACGACATTACTATCTGTATTGCTCCGGGTGCTACTTACAGCCCGAATAACTTCAGCTTCAGAACAGGTATGAAGATCCTGAACAACGGTACCCTGAATATCAGCGGTGCCAATGTGGATGGTGCTGCCAGCATTGAGAACAATGGTGTAGTGAATGTGAATGGTAACCTCAACTACAATAATGTTCTGAATGTGACCAACGGTGTAAAAGCAGTCTGGAATAATAATACCAACTTTGAGCTGAAGAGAACTTCTGTATTCACCAATGAAGGTATAGTGAATGCCAATGCAGAATTCAACAGTGAGAGTACTGCGCAGTTCATCAACAACGGCCGCCTGATCGTGAAACAAAACTTTAATCCGAACGGGATCTTTGTGAATAACGGTTTCGTACAGGCCCAGGGTTTTATCAATATCAACAGCAACTCTAACGTTGTCAATAACTGTACATTCTTTTCTAATTCAGGTTTTAACAATAACAGCAATAAAACTCAGAATTACGGTCTGATCTGGGTGACCGGTGAAAATACGACCGTGCAGATCAATAATAACTTTTACCAGGGAGAAAAAGGGCTGTTGAGAGGTGCCAACTTTACTAATAATGCGGCTATCACCGGTTCCGGTAATTACTACTTTACTGCCTATACCCGTAACCAGGGACCGTTTGGCCAGGATGGTAAAGGGATCAATTTCTACGATGTAACGCGCTCCAATCCTAATACGATCTTTGATGCGCAGAACCAGAATCCGCATTCTACCGTAACAGCTAATGCATTTGCGCCGGAAGATACTTCGTATATCAACAGCGGATGTTCTGATAATTTCCCGATTCCGATTGCTACTGACTCTGTGATCTTTGGCCGTCTCAATACTGTAGTGACGATCAAAATCGCCAACATTGCTTATGATACGGCAGTAGGACTGGATTTTGGCATGACCAACCTTTTACCGAACGGAAATGTCAGCAGACCGGTCAACGGAAAAACCGGCGATGTCGTCACTTTTATAGATGAGGGTAAAGGTACTTACTATTATTACCCTGATGAGGATATCCTGGAATTCCATCCTGAACAGGACTATATGGGCACCTCTTCTGTAGAGTACTATGTCAAGAACAGGCTGGGTTTCAGATCTAATGTGGCTACTGTAACGATCATCATTGAAAACTCAACATTACCTGTTGAATTGTTGTCATTCAGCGCGACGCCTGTAAAGGGTCAGGTGCAGCTGGATTGGTCTACTGCTTCAGAGACACAAAATGATTATTTCGCAGTGGAAAGAAGTGCTGACGGCATCTATTTCGAAACCATTGAAAGGGTAGAAGGTAATGGCAACAGCGTGATAAGGATCGATTACCAGACAACAGATGTGCAACCGCTTGCGGGCGTCAACTATTACAGGCTGAAGCAGGTGGATTATGACGGTGCGTTTGAATATTCAAAGATCGTTACTGCTGTGGTCAGCGCGAATGATGCTCAGGGTGTAAGCGCTAAGCTCTATCCGAACCCTGCTTCTGACCAGGTGACCATTTCTTCAAATAAAGGTGTGAAAACACTGACCCTGTTCGATAGCAAAGGTGCTGTAGTGAGATCCGAGATCCTGAATGACCTGGCTACACAAACAAACCTGAATATTGCCGGCTTACAGGCTGGTCTGTATATTGTCTCCATCCAGACTAATGACAATCAGTTTGCAACTGAGAAGTTAATAGTTAAGTAAATAAGTTTCTATTCAATTATGTGTGCGGCCTGTCCCTTACCCGGACGGGCCTTTTTTATAGCCATTTTCTGAGCCGGAAATAGAGGATCATACCAATGGCAATGATCAGCATGAAGAGCAGACATACGTAGTAGCCGTATTCCCATTCCAGCTCCGGCATATTCCGGAAATTCATTCCATATACTCCGACAATAAAGGTCAGTGGGATAAAGATCGAAGACAGAATGGTCAGTACTTTAATGATCTCGTTCATCCGGTTGCTGACACTGGAAAGATAGAGATCCAGCAATCCGGAGATCATATCCCTGTAAATCTCAGCCGTTTCGATGATCTGTATCGTATGATCATAAAGGTCTCTGAGATAGATCAGTGTTTTTTTCCGGATGAGATCGGATTCACCTTTTTCCAGCTTGGTGATGATCTCCCGGAGCGGCCAGACCGATTTACGCAGTTCCAGCATTTCCCGCTTGATGGAATAGATCTCTTTGACCAGCATCTTATGTGGATTGGTCATCAGCTTTTCTTCGAAATCTTCTATCCGTTCACCGACCTTCTCAATGACATCATAATAATTGTCTACAATGACATCCAGGATAGCATAGGCCAGGTAATCAGAAGTGGAAGATCTTAATTTGCCTTTTCCGGCTTTGAGACGGGTACGCAACGGTTCAAAGGTGTCCGTTTCTTCTTCCAGGAAAGTAAGCACATAATGTTGTCCCAGTATGATGCTGATCTGGTCTGAATCTATACTTTGCGTCTGATCATTATAAGACAGTATCTTGATCACGATATATACATAGGTGTCAAAGATATCGATCTTGGGACGCTGGTCGACATTGAGCAAATCTTCCAGGGTCAGCGGGTGTATGTCTGCTTTTTGCCCGATCTGTTCTATGAGCTCCAGGTTGTGAAGACCTTTGACATCGATCCAGGTGACAGTAGGCGTATTTTTAAAGTCCAGGCCTGCCGGAATCGTATCTGTCTGGAATTCCTGTATAGTTTCCAGGTTATAGTCAAATACATCCACGGTAATAGGTACATTCTTTTTTGGCCCCATGTAGAGGAGTGTGCCCGGCGGTTTGCCTACCTTATCGGTTTTCTTGTATTTATGCAACCTCGTCTTGCGTGCCATAGCAGGCAAGTTAATGCATATTGAGCAGTATATAAACGGATGTGATTCAGAAAAATATTGGATGTTTCCCGGTCGAACAGATCCGTAAAATGTTTCAGTCTTTGAACCATCACTGGATAAGAAGGCCGTTTATGCTTCGCTGTATTTACTGACTGTTCCGATAATTACCGGAAGTCATTTCGATTATCTTTCACCACTTGCGCAAGCAGGTGTCTAAAGTACTGTTGCTAAAAGTTACCGCTTCCGCGAATAGAGGAAAAATGCTGCAAATGGTCCTTCAATCAGTTTGAAAGTTACCGGACGAGATGCCTGAATCCGCAGATCTATTTTGCAATAGGTTACTGAACGTATTTTTTCTGGTACAGCTCCTCCTACAACGTCTTTCACCACCTGTGCAAACAGGTATCTAAAACACAATTGCTAATAGTTACCCGCTTCCGCGGGTAGAGAAAAAATCTGCAAATAGCCTTTCAATCAGTTTGGAATTTATCGGATGAGATACCTGAATCCGCAGATAGCCAGGTTTACAACAGGTTGCTGAACGTATTCTTTCAACACAAACGCTCACTACACCATCTTTCACCACCTGTGCAAACAGGTATCTAAAGCACAGCCGCTAATAGTTACCTGTTCGTGTACGTAGAGAAAAATCCTGCAGATGGCTCTCCGATAAGAATCTCATGCTCTATTTTTTGTCTTTCAGTACCAGCTTTACGCCGGTGATATAGGTAATACAGGCCGAGACCAGGAGCGCAGTAAACCCGATGTATTGAGCCTCAGTCAGTGGTGCGTCGTATTTAAACATGATGAGCGATATGATCACGGTAGGTGCCAGCCAACCAAGTAAAGGGAGAATATATTTGAATTTCATACTGTTGTAAAAGATGCTTTTGAGTAAGCTGTTAAAGCTGTATGATAAATCTACATTTATTCCGGTTGAGGAGGTATGGAGCCGTACCTGAAATAATATTATTTGATATATGTCAATTGAAAGGAAGGTGTTTTGTTATCCGGTTGAACCGGCTGTAAAATTTATATGGTAGAAGAATTTTTATTGTAAACCATAAAGAAACTGTCAATTTTAATGAACCTCATACCTTAGTGTTTTTTCTCTATTTAAATCGTGAAGAAGTTAAGATGGGTCTATTGTTTTAATATTTTTTAATTTTAAAATTAAATATGTATCATATTTTATGATTTACTCTGTAAAAATTTGATTATTGTATTTATTATTTAAGTTTTTGTTTTTAAAAGTTTGATATAATTCTTTTTATTTTAAATAATTGCATTCTTTTTAAGAAGCGTGCTTAATGTAGGCAACAGTTTGCTAACTTAATTATATGGGGCAACAAACTGCATTAAAGAAAGTGCTCAAGCCTGTGCATCTTTGGGCTTTGGCAGTAGGTCTGGTTATATCGGGCGAGTATTTTGGATGGAATTACGGTTGGGGAGTAGCCGGTACGATGGGTTTCCTGATCGCCACTGTTATAGTGACGGTATTGTATATCACCTTCGTTTTTAGTTTTACGGAACTGTCTACCGCCATACCACATGCGGGCGGACCTTTTGCCTATGCATATGCCGCACTGGGTCCTGTAGGCGGTGTGGTCGCAGGTTTTGCTACATTGGTCGAGTTTGTATTTGCACCGCCGGCTATTGCTTTTGCACTGGGCAGTTATGTACATTTCCTGTATGGGGATATTCCCGTGATCTATACGGCAGTAGGTTGCTATTTTATTTTTACAGTGATCAACCTGCTGGGAATCAAAGAGTCTGCGATATTCAACCTGGTAGTGACTGTATTGGCAGTCGTAGAGCTGCTGATCTTTATCGGCATTGTTGCACCACATTTCAAACTGGAAAATTTCATGCACAATAATATGCCTTTTGGTACCCCGGGCATCTTTGCGGCTTTGCCGTTTGCGATCTGGTTTTACCTGGGTATTGAGGGAGTAGCGATGGTCGCTGAAGAGGTGAAAGATCCGCAGCACAATATCCCGAAAGGTTATATGATGGGGATCTGTACATTGGTATTCCTGGCGCTGGCGGTTATGATCTTCAGTGGAGGTATCGGCAGCTGGGAACAATTGAGCACGATAGATTACCCGTTACCGGAGTCTATTGGCATGGTGTTGGGCAAAGACAGCGGTCTTACAAAAATGTTTGCCGGTATCGGCTTGTTCGGGTTGATCGCCTCTTTTCACGGTCTTATTATCGGGTATTCCAGGCAGATCTTCGCATTGTCCCGCAGCGGTTTGTTGCCGGCGGTGCTTAGTAAAGTCAATCGAAGATTCCAGACACCCCATTGGGCGCTGATCGCCGGAGGCCTGGTCGGCCTGATCTCTCTGTTCACCGGTACGACTGATCAGGTGATCATTATTTCTGCCCTGGGTGCAGTAGTGATGTATTGCGTGAGCATGATCAGTCTGTTGAAGCTGAGAAGTGATGCTGATTTTAAGCCTGAATTTAAAACACCTTTTTATCCCTGGTTTCCTATTACGGCGCTTGTACTTTCTGTAGTTTCCCTGGTTGCGATCATTTATTACAACGGCTTTTTAAGCCTGATCTTCCTGGCAGGCCTGGTACTGACTTTAATTTTGTTTGTGCTGGCCGGCAAGCATCGCATACCCAAAGCGCAGGTCCTGGCGCAAACCGGTGATATACCCGTATAATATTATAATTAAAGGTTCCGGATGATCTACAAGCAGAGCATACAGCAGATAACCTATAATTTTCCTGATCTGCGCACTTTACTGGCGAAGGCGACACCTTTTCGCAGTGGCGATGCTTTGTCGGGTTTAGCAGCTGAAACTTATAAGGAAAGAGTGGCGGCACAGATGTGTCTGGCGGATGTGCCGCTTTCACAGTTTTTGCAGGAAGCGGTCATTCCCTATGAGCGGGATGAAATTACCCGGCTGATCATTGATACGCATGATCAGAAAGCTTTTGAGCCGGTCAGCAGCTTTACAGTAGGAGATCTGCGGGACTGGTTGCTGAGTGAGCAGGCAGATACGGGTGTATTGACCGCATTGCAATCCGGTCTGACGCCTGAAATGACGGCAGCGGTAAGTAAGCTCATGCGTAACCAGGACCTGATCCTGGCGGCACAGAAAACCAGGGTCGTGACCCGTTTCCGGAATACATTGGGACTTCAGGGCAGATTTTCGGGCCGGTTGCAGCCTAATCATCCTACAGATGACGTCAAAGGTATTGCGGCTAGTATCGTTGACGGACTGCTGTATGGCTGCGGCGATGCGGTGATCGGTATTAATCCTGCCAGCGACAGTCCTGCAGTTACCCGGCAGCTCCTGGAAATGCTGGATGGACTGATACAACAGTTTTCTATTCCAACGCAGTCCTGCGTACTGTGCCATATAACGACTACTATTGACCTGATCAACGCAGGTGCGCCAATGGACCTGGCTTTTCAGTCCATTGGCGGTACAGAGAAGACCAACAGCAGTTTTGGAGTAAACCTTCAACTGTTGAGCGAAGCTTTGGATGCGACGCGTTCTCTGAACAGAGGTTCTTTAGGTGATCATGTCATGTATTTTGAAACCGGGCAGGGATCCTCCCTTTCAGCTAATGCGCATGAAGGTGTTGATCAGCAAACCTGTGAAGCCAGGGCTTATGGTGTGGCCCGGCATTTTGATCCGTTGCTGGTTAATTCAGTAGTAGGTTTTATTGGGCCGGAATATCTGTATGATGGTCGCCAGATCACCCGGGCGGCACTGGAAGATCACTTTTGCGGTAAGCTGCTCGGCCTGCCGATGGGCATGGATGTTTGTTATACCAATCATGCAGAGGCTGACCAGGATGATATGGATAACCTATTGCTGTTGCTGGCGGTGGCCGGCTGCAATTTTGTGATCGGTGTGCCTGGTGCGGATGACATCATGCTGAACTATCAGTCAACCTCTTTTCACGATATCCTGTATATCCGGAAAGCGTTAGGCCTGAAACCTGCTCCTGAATTCGAAGCCTGGCTGATTAGCCAGGGAATAATGAATATCCAGGGCCAGCCATTACCTGTTCATAGGAATCATCATCTGTTAAACCTGAATCTTTGAGTACCCTTAAGAAATATAAACCTGCAGCAGATCCCTGGACGATGCTCAAAGCGTTTACGGCAGCCCGTATTGCACTGGGTAAGACCGGTGTGTCTGTTCCGCTGAAAGAAGCGTTGGCTCTCAGGCAGGCGCATGCACAAGCCCGGGATGCTGTTTTTTCACAATTGGATCTTTCACAATTGCGGAAACAGTTGCAGTCTTTACAATTGCCTGTATGTGAGCTGCACAGCCTGGCTACGGACCGACATGTTTACCTGCAGCGTCCCGATCTGGGTCGCAGGCTGAGCCGGGATGCCCGGGCAATGCTCACTGAGCACAACGGTGAAGGGTGTGATGTCTGCATTTGCATTGCGGACGGATTGTCTTCTCTTGCGGTACAGCTGCATGCGGTACCTTTACTGGAGCTGCTGGTTCCTGCGTTGCAGCCCGCCGGATATACACTGGCGCCGGTTTGTGTGATAGCGCAAGGCCGGGTAGCCATTGCAGATGAGGTCGGTGCTTTACTCAAAGCGCGTTTGACAGTTATCCTGATAGGGGAGCGACCCGGTCTGACGGCGGCAGATAGCCTGGGTGCTTATCTGACTTTTAATCCTTTACCAGGACTGACTGATGAAGCCCGTAACTGTATCAGCAATATCCGTCCGGAAGGTCTGTCCTATGTTAGGGCAGCTTCCAAGATCCTGCACCTTATATCGGAAGCTTTCCGGCTCCGCCTGACTGGCGTCCAGCTAAAGGATCTGGAAGTAGGGAGTGGTTTGGGGTAGGAAGTGCTGTTACTATATATTAATTCTGTTTAGGTTCGAATGTTTGTTTACTTGGAACCAAGCTTGCCGGTATTTGTTTCAGCAATTTTCTTAGTCTTCGGGCATCAGATCAGGATTATACACTATTTCCCAGAGGTGTCCGTCAGGATCCTGAAAATAACCTGCGTAACCGCCCCAGAAAGTATCTGCAGCTGGTTTGATAATTTTCGCGCCGGCTTTTTCGGCCGTTTCCATTACTGCATCAACTTCATTTTTATTTGCAACATTGTGCCCGATGGTGAATTCCAATGCGGAAGGATTTTGTAACGGAATGCCTGTATCTTTTGCTATACTTTTTCTTGGCCAAAGTGCTAGCTTCAGACCACTTTGCAGATCAAAAAATGCGACAGCGCCATATTCAAATTCTTTTCCGATAATTCCTTCCGTGGATAGTCCAAGTCCATTCCTGTAAAATTCAACTGACTTCTCCAGGTTTGCTACACCTAATGTCAATACTGAAATTCTTGGTTTCATATGCCGGATGCTTTAATTCGTTTGTATAACATCAGTTACGGAAATGGACAGCTATTAGGATTTCCTTATTTCTGAAGCTTACTTTCTTTAACGATCTTCCTGATTTCCTGGAACCAATCCTGCAACATAATAGTCAATATTGGAATAATTGTTTCTTTCAGGTTTTGAGGAAAGTTAAGTGAGTGCCTGTTTATAACAGGTGATTGTAAAATTTGCTGTCACGAGTCTCAATTAAGCAAAAGCGGTCGGCTTTCTGTCTTTGCTATAATTACAACTTTTATTACCGTCTTAAAATCTTTTCCATTTTTTTGCCTTTTGCCAGTTCATCCACCAGCTTGTCTAAGTACCTGGCTTGTCTTGTTAATGGATTTTCAATTTCTTCTATCCGGTAGCCGCAAATGACACCTGTTATCAGTTGTGCATTGGAGTTCAGTTTCGCTCTCTTGAAAAATGTCTCAAAAGTTACTTTTTCGTCCATGAGCTCTTGAAGTTTTTGATTATCAAATCCTGTCAGCCACTCTATGACCTGGTGTAGTTCTTCTTTTGTTCTGCCTTTTTTCTCAATTTTTGCGACATAGTGCGGATATACGGATGCAAATGTCATTTTCGCAATCCGCTCATCGTGTTCCGGAGTTGTTTTCATAATCATCTCTTTGTATTGACATCAGAATATAGTATAATTCTTTTATTCCAAGCATACAAGGAAGAGGTGTTTTATTGGGGAATGTGTAAATGAATTAATTGGAAGCAAGAGTCAAGAACCAGGATACAGGACATGGAACGATATGACAATGGGTCAATAAAGCTAAGGCAAGACTAACGGAATAATTAGTAAATGAATGTGATAGTAATTTAGGCTACTGACCACCATATTTGCTGAGGTTCGTTTGTGGAAGATTACTGAACAATTTCTTGGAAGTTCATTTTATCACCTGCGGAAGCAGGGATCTTTTATACGCAGCTATCAGTTATCCGCTTATATAGGTAGCCCTTCGAGGGACCTCAGGACCCGGATTTTGACTTTCGATACCGGTAAATATCGGGTTCAAGGACCGGGCATCGGGTATTTCAGATTCGGGGACAGGCACCAAACAGTCATTTCCAAATTAAGTAATTTGCTAATTATCTCAATTTATTAATTGTCACATTATCATCCCACTACTCCAACGCATCCGGCACTACTTCTTCGTCAGCAGCTCTTTCCTGCTGAAAGCTTCCAGCGCTTTACGGATACTTTCATCATCCTTCGTCAGAACATAGAGATAACCGTCTGTTCCGAATATCTGTCTGGCCAGTGCAGCCTTCAGGCGGAGAGAAAGTTCTTTTTTGACCTTCTGATTTGCCAGGTGACTGTGCGTCACACCTTTGCTCTTGATGCAGTATTGTAAAAAGGTATTATAGAAGGCGTCCGTGAGAGTGAAGTTTTTTTCAAAGGCAGCTACAGAGGCATATTGACTGAAAGTTCCGGCGTGTTTGCTGTAGTAATCATAGGTATATTCCTGGATCAGCCCGCCGGCTAATACCTGTATACTGAAAGCATTGTAATAAGAGGTGTCAAACGGGATAAATATATCCGGCGCAATACCGCCGCCACCGAAAACCGGTCTCTTGAGAATTTTAGTGAAATACTGGTTGGCCGTATCCTGCTTAGCCAAAGCCAGGTTGTCATCCTGTGTGAACAATTCCCCGTCGTCATACCTTTCCTGGAAATCTGCTTCGTATTTGTCACCTTCACCTTTGGTATATGGCCGTTGTATAGACCTGCCGCTAGGAGTGTAATATTTGGCAATGGTCAGCCGGACAGCAGAACCGTCGCTCAGCGGATATTGCTGTTGTACCAGCCCTTTACCGAATGAACGCCTGCCGATGATAATTCCCCTGTCCCAGTCCTGTATAGCGCCTGCCAGGATCTCGCTTGCAGAGGCAGAACCTTCATCGATGAGAATTGCAACCTTGCCGTCCAGGAAATAGCCATCCCGTTCAGCCGTGTAAGATTGTTTAGGTACTCTGCGCCCTTCTATATAGACAACTTCACGCTTTTTCCCCAGTATCTCGCTGATGATCTTCACCGCTTCTTCCAGGTATCCGCCCGGGTTTTGCCGGAGATCAATGACTAACTGGTTGATATTTTGCTTTTTGAGCGATTGCAGTTTCTCTGCGAATTCGTTATAGGTTTGTCCGCTGAACCGGCTGATCTTGATATAACCGGTATTTTCGTCGATCTTGAAACCTGCATCTACGCTATAGAGCGGGATTTTATCTCTTTTAATATCATACTGTATCAGGTCGTTTTTACCATTCCTGAGCACACCTACTTTGACCCGGGTCCCTTTCGGGCCTTTAAGCTTCTTGATCACATCGTCGTTGCTGATTTTGGTTCCAGCCACGAGAGAGTCATTGATCGTAATGATCTTGTCTCCTGAAAGAATGCCCAACTGAGCGGAAGGGCCGCCCTGGATGGGAGTGACGACCTGGATGGTGTCTTTGACGATGAAGAATTCAATCCCGATCCCTTCAAAATTACCGGTCATTTCATCTTCTATGCCCTGCATATCGCTGGCAGGAATATAATAGGAGTGTGGATCCAGTTCAGACAGCAACTTTTCAATAACCGGCCCGTATTTATCACCCAGTTCCGGGTCTTCAACATAATTGGCGATGATCAGGTCCAGGGACTCTATCAGCGGATTGGTGCTGTCCTGCTGTGAAAAAAGATAAGTGGTACTATTGCTTTTTATTTTATAGCCAAGATAGATTCCTCCTGCCAGGATAATGGCAAAAAACAAAGGAAACCAGGTGCTCCTGCTTATACTGTTACTCATATTCAATGCGCTGCAAAGTACTGCTTTTACATAAAAAAGTGGAGCCGTTGAGATAAGTTAACAACTGTCATCGGTGCATAGCCGATGAACTCACCATCCATATCGATTGGCAGTGTCCGGCCGTCCGTGGAGGTGATCGTGACCTCGTCCGCTGCGCGGTAACTGACTTCCGGATGTTGCAGAACTTTGCAGGCTTTTACCTGCCCCAGGTGAGAGATATAATCCCATAAGCTGATGTCGCCGAGGATAACGAGTGCAAATTTTCCGTCATTGATCTCTGCAAGCGGAGCAATACCGAGACCGCTGCCGAAGTATTTACCGTTGGCAACGATGAGGTTCATTACCTTGCCTTCCCAGCTGAAATCGTTATTGTAACACCTGACCGCCGATTTTTTATAGGTCAGGAAAGTTCTGGCAATAGCCATGTTATAAATGAATGACCTCGAAAAGAGGCGGTTTCTGACATCCAGACCTTCCACTACTTTGCCGCCCATTCCCACGTCTGTAATATTGATGAAGAAACGGCTTTCCGGTTGTCCCGCTCTGTTCTGATAGGAAGCCAGTCCGATATCGATCAGTTGTTTGCTGTCCTTCCTGACGAGCTGTTCCAGCTGACGGATATCACCCGTGATCCCGATGGTCTTAGAAAAGTCATTGCCTGTTCCTGCCGGGATGATCCCGATGCAGATCTTTTGGAGTTTTTCCCAGTTGTAGCTGTCCGGCTGGTTGTTATCGCCTTCCTGATGTGCGGACAGGATGCCGTTCAGCGCTTCGTTGATGGAACCGTCGCCACCGACAACGATAATGTTCTGGAAGCCTTCACTGATGACCTCGCTAGCCAGTTGTATGAGGTGTCCGGCAAATTCCGTATGGTAAAAGGCTTTGTCATATTCCGCAAAAGCGTCTTCTATCTGTTGTACAACTTTTTCCCAGTGGTTAATTGTTCTGTTGACCAAGAAGGCGATTTTCTTCATGTCCCAAAATAACCATAATAACAGCTGGAAAACAACACTTATGTTAAATTAGTATTTTCCGGGTAACTGAAAACAGATCACTATTCGGGGATCTTGTGCGTATTCAGGATATTTTTAGGGTCGAATTTCTGCTTCAGCATCTTCAGAAAACTTTCCTGGTCAGGCATTAGTTGCAGGAAATATTCCTTCTGGAAATATTGGCCTGTTCCGTGCACGCTTTCCAGTTTGCCCTGGTGCTGGATCGCAATAGCGGAGAGGATCCGGAGCAAATGGTCATGCTGCTTTAGTTCCTGGCCGGGTAAATCCGGTACCATCAAACGGGTCTCTGTGAAGATGCCTTCTTCATTGTAACTGAAGGTATTAAAGTATAGCAACCCTTTGTTTTTCAGAAAGAAAGGATCAGCAGACAACTTTTTTCTCAGTGTTTTCTGAAATTTTTCCACCTGATCCCAGGGCAAGTGACAGGAAACAGATTCTGCCAGTATTTCATGCTCGAAAAGATAATCTCTCAAGTAGGGCCACTGGTATTTGAGTTTTTCCCAGTGATCAATATTCGGCCGGTTGAGCATCCTGCCATGGTGTTGTTCAATGATCTGTTTGGCTCTGACCAGCCAGGCAGATATTCCGTGCTCATATTCTTCAAACTGGAGCAGGAGATAATGTGGCTGTTCAGGTACTTTTTCCGGCGGTAGTAATTTCTCTGCCTGTTTCCTGATAAAGCTGAAGATATCTTCTGTCTCATTGGTTGGTTCCGGGTCATACAGGTGATGAAATTGTACCGCCTCATTATCCAGTAGGGCAACGCTGACCGGACGGATATCCTGTTGCAGAAGCGCTCTTAAAATGTGCAGGCCTGCGCTGTTATCGGGTAATAATGCTTCGATCCATCTTTTTTTCCTGGGAAGCGGACGAATCTTCAGTTGTATTTCCGTGATGATGCCCAGGTTGCCTTCGCTGCCGGTGAAGACCGGACCAAGGTAATTCCATCCTGCGGCATTGAGATCTGCTTTGACAAGTCCCTGCGGTGTAGCAACTGTGATCGTGCGGACTATATGGGCGATTCCTCCGTACCGGACAGCCTGGTTTCCGAAAGAGTTCGTTGCCAGCCAGCCACCTATGCTGCTGTGCTCAAAACAGGTGGGAAAGTGACCGAGTGTGTACCCGGCTTCGTTGAGCTTGTTTTCCAGGACAGCGCCGCTGATACCGGCCTGAACAGTTACGCACAGGTGACCGGTAGAGATAGAGATTTTGTTCAGCTGCTGAAGTTGTACAATACAACAGGTATTGTTTTTTACGGTTCTCCTGATCCGGAAAGCTTCAACAATATTGGTGCCCGCTCCGTAAGGAATGATCTGTATCTGGTGTTCTGCCGCCTGTGCCAGGATATAAGCTACTTCCTCCGTACTGATAGGAGTGATGACGGCATCAGCCACGTCAAAAGGTTCTTTACCGGTCAGTTTCAGGAGATCGGTATAGCTTTTACTGAGTGAGTGGCGGAGCCGGGTGTCTTCGCTGAAAGAAATGCGTTTTGTGGTAATGTTGGCAAAAGTATCCCGGATCAACTCTTTCTTTTTATCGCTGATGGCCGGCGCAGTGAAAGGTCTGATGGCCAGCGCTCTGGGTAATAATGGCATATTCCACCGGCTGGCTAAAGTGTCTTTTAGCGGTGTGAACTCGGATGAGCAGGTATGATGTTGATCGGGGAAACCCCATTTCCACCAATATTCTTTCATGCCGGAAGGTTCTTTTTTAAGCTTCTTCTCCTGGAGCAGGATTTCCTCTTTCGTTAATTTTCTCTTTCTTCTTCTTTTCTATCCGGGCCTGTTCTCTTTCACTTTCTTTTTCGTAAGCCTCGATGATCTCTTTGACCAGCCGGTGCCGGACCACGTCTTCCTTATCCAGGTGGACGATACCGATTCCCTTGATACTTTTAAGGATCTCAGCGGTTCTTTTAAGACCGGATTGCTGATTCTTGGGAAGGTCGATCTGGGTGAGATCACCGGTGATGATGCATTTTGCATTCGGACCTATCCGGGTGAGGAACATCTTCAATTGCAGCATCGTGGCGTTCTGCGCTTCATCCAGGATCATGAATGAATTGTCCAGTGTCCGTCCTCTCATGTAGGCCAAGGGCGCTACTTCTATGATCCGGTTGGTCATGTAATAAGCCAGCTTATCCGGCGGGATCATATCGTCCAGCGCATCGTATAAAGGTCTCAGGTAAGGATCTACTTTATCTTTGAGATCGCCGGGCAGGAAACCCAGGTTTTCACCGGCTTCTACTGCAGGGCGGGTAAGAATGATCTTTTTGACCCATTTGTTTTTCAGCGCTCTGACTGCCAGTGCTACGGCTGTATAAGTCTTGCCGGTTCCGGCGGGTCCGATAGCGAGCAGTATATCGTTATCTTCAGAGAGCTCCACCAGCTTTTTCTGGTTGGCGGTACGGGCGCGGACGAGGTTGCCGGAATTGCCGTGTACCAGCACATTGTCATGAAAATGAGGGAGATCTGGTTCGAGAGGAGCATTGCCGAATAAGATATCTTCTACCTGTTGATCAGATATTTTGCCTGATCTTTCCTGCAGCTGGATGATCTGTAATACTTTATCATTTAAGTTGTCCAGCTCTTCCTGGTTGCCCAGGGCGATGATCTTATTGCCGCGGGCTACAATGTTCAGTTTGCTGAATGCCCGTTTCAATAATTTCAGGCGGGAATTGTTATACCCTAAAAATTCTACCGGGTCTACGGTATCAAGCTTAATTGTTATTTCGGTCAATTATTAACTATTTTTGCCTTCAATATATACCTTTTTTTTACACCTTGATGCCCATCGTTACTTTAACAACGGATTTTGGATCGGCTGATATATATACCGGTCAGTTCAAAGGGCATCTGCTGTCTGCCATTCCTTCTGTCAATATTATTGACATTACCCATCATATTCCGACCTTCAATATTGTGACTGGTGCGTATAGCTTAAAACATACTTATAAGCATTTCCCACAGGGAAGCATACATATCGCCAGGATCTATGAGAAGGGTATAGAAAAGGAAGATATCCTGGTGGCGTACAAGAACGGCCATTATTTCCTCGCACCGGACAACGGGCTGCTGCCGCTGGCATTAGGCAATAAGTTCAGCTGGATCTATCATATTGATATAGATAAATTTGAAAATATCAATGCCAACCGGATCTATGCATTCCTGACCAAATTACTGGTGGATAATATCGTACCGGACACCTATGCGAAACCAGGGCACAATTATGTGGTCAAAACGGAATGGTCGGTCAATAAATTTGAAAATATCGTTCGCGGGATAGTAGTAATTGTGGATCATTTCGGAAATTTGGTCACCAATATCCATATGGAGGATGTCCGTCCCTATGTTGAACGGTTCGACAATATAGAGATCCAGTACCGGCATAAGGAAAGCATCACCAGGATAGATCATTATTATAACGATGTGGAGGAAGGAGAGCGCATGGCGAGGTTTAATGATGAAGGACTGTTGGAAATATCCATCAACGGAGGACGGGCTTCGAAGTTGCTGGGTATTAAATTCGGGGATTTTGTAAATGTGATATTCTCATGATTGTAAGAATTGTGAAGTTGCGCTTCAGAGAAGAAGAAGTAGAAGCTTTTAAGGCATATTTTGACGGCATCAGTCACCAGATCCGGCATTTTGAGGGATGTCAGCACCTGGAGCTGCTCCAGCAGGTAGATGATCCGCGGACCTTTTTTACCTACAGCTATTGGGTGGATGAGCAGGCATTGGAAAACTATCGCGTTTCTGACCTGTTCAAGACGTTCTGGACTGTAGCTAAATCCAAGTTTTCGGATAAGCCGGCTGCATGGTCTCACCGGAAAGTGGCAGATGTATCATGACAGAGGCCATAAAGCGGATCACCTTAAGTGATTATGAGATCGTACTGGATGAAAGCTTGTCCTATCTGGAAACCTTTCTGACTGAGCGTAAGTACAGCAGTGTGATCATATTGGCTGATTCCAATACAGCAGAACTTTGTCACCCTAAGCTTATAGCACTGTTACCTTTTCTTGCGGCTGCACCTTTGGTCGTTGTCCCTGCGGGGGAGCCGCACAAGACGATTGCTACCTGTGAAGAAATATGGGCAGATATGCTCAGGGTACATGCAGACAGGAAAGCCGTTGTGATCAATCTCGGAGGCGGCGTGATCGGGGATATGGGCGGATTTGCGGCGGCCTGCTATAAAAGAGGGATAGATTTTATCCAGGTACCTACAACAGTGCTTTCTCAGGTGGATTCTTCTATAGGAGGTAAGCTGGGTGTGGATTTCAGGTACGGTAAAAACCTGGTCGGAGTATTCAAAAACCCTGTACTGGTGCTGATCAGTACCGTCTGGTTTCAAACTTTGTCGCAGCGTCAGCTGGTGAACGGATTTGCGGAGATCTATAAGCATGCGCTTATTCAGGATGCCGGACAGTGGAAGTTGCTGAAGACTGATCTTACCATACCGCCGGCACATTTTCACAGTATCCTTCATGATTCGCTCATGATTAAAAAAGCGGTAGTGGAGGCGGATCCTTATGAGAAAGGATGGCGCAAGATCCTCAACTTCGGCCACACGATCGGTCATGCCGTAGAAGCTTATTCTCTGGGTAATAATTCGGATCCCCTGTTGCATGGCGAAGCAATTGCGGCAGGAATGATCATGGAAGCATATATTGGTTTTCTGGTGTGCGGCTTCCCGGCAGAGCAGCTCAAAGAGGTAGAACAGGTGCTGCTCCGCCAGTACGGACATTACCCACTTTCGGACAATGCGGAGGAATTATTGTGGCCGGCTATGGCGATGGATAAAAAGAACGCCGGAACAAAAGTGCTGGCGGTCGTATTGGAAACGATCGGGAAACCGGTCATAGATGTAGAGATTACGGCGGAATTATTGACAAAAGCATTGAATTACTATCGGAGATTATCATGAGTATATATAAGGTATTACCACCTGCCCATAATAAAGTGAATGGAACTGTCGTGCTGAACGGCTCCAAAAGTATTGCCAACAGGGCGCTGATCATCAGGGCGTTGACCAACGAGCCTTTTGAGATCAGTAATCTTTCCAATGCTGATGATACAACCATCCTGGATGATCTTCTGAAGAGTGATGACGATGTGCTGGATGCCGGTGCCGGTGGAACTACGTTCCGGTTCCTCACTGCTTACTTAGCTACGCAGGCGGGCAGGGAAGTGGTCCTGACAGGATCCGAGCGGATGCAGCAACGTCCGATCAGGCTTCTGGTAAACGCACTGAATACTTTAGGTGCGGATATATCCTACGAGAAACATGAAGGATTTCCTCCCCTGAGGATTAAAGGCAGGAAGCTGAAAGGCGGTAAGGTTAGTATCCCGGCCGATACCAGCAGCCAGTATATTTCCGCTTTGCTGATGATCGGTCCTACTTTATCGGAGGGATTGGAGCTGCAACTGGAAGGTGAGATTGTTTCCTTACCTTATATCCTGATGACCCTGAACCTGATGCGCTATTTCGGTGCGGAATGTAGTATGGAAGGTAATACGATCTGTGTGAAAGAATCTCCTTATCAGGCGAGACCTTTCTTCGTGGAAGCGGATTGGAGCGCGGCGTCTTACTTTTATTCTATAGTGATGCTGGCGGATGAGGCTGATATACAGCTGGAGGGACTGAGCGAAGACAGTATCCAGGGAGATGCGGTGATTGCCCGGTTGCTGGCACCATGGGTACATACAGAATACGGTCAACATACGGTCAGGCTGACCAAAACCAGTGCAGCAGATATAAATACTTTCCGTTATGATTTCCTGGAATGTCCGGACCTGGGTCAGACAGTGGTAGCGGCATTAGCGGCTAAAAAGATCGATGCGGAGCTCAGTGGTCTGAAGACTCTCCTGATCAAGGAGACCGACCGGGTTGCGGCTTTAGATAATGAATTGCGGCCTTATGGGGTTACTTTTTCAGGAAGTGTTGACGATAATCTCTGGAAACTATCTGCCCGGCAATTCAATCCTGCACCCGCTCAGATACCGGCTATACAAACGTATGAAGATCACCGGATGGCCATGTCCTTTGCACCTTTGGCATTGGTAACGGGGGAAATGCATATTGATGAGCCGCATGTGGTGACCAAGTCTTATCCTGCTTACTGGAATGACCTGCGTTTGCTGGGTTTTGAGGTGAGTGAGCTGTAAAAGGCTCCGTAGCGGTGTTTTTAGAAAATTTTGTATGATTAAGAGTTGAGCTGTATATTTTATATATGATTGTGTGAATGTGTTGCCGAAATCGTATTTTAGTAAAAATTTTCATATGAAGTCTTTGTTTTACCCCCTGATTTTGGTTTTGATAGGATGTACGGTATCCTGCAAAAAAGACAGGCAAGATGATGCTGTCTTATCTACAGTTAAAGGAACGGTTTTTAGCCCGAACGGAAATGTTAGAATAAGAGGAGCTGTAGTGCAGCTTTCAACGGACAATAAGTATAAGGCGATCACGGATGCAAGTGGTGTTTTCGAACTACAGGTGCCGGTTGGTAATAAGAGCCTTAGGGTTTATACCGGCTCAGGAGAGCTTTTTGCTACGGACGTTAATGTAGAAGTCGTTGAAGGAAGAACGCAGATGCTCGATACGATCAGGTTGGCTCAAACCGGATCTGTAGCCTATTTTGAAGGTGACTACGACAATATGCAGGAAATCTTTGAAACGGGTATGGGTTTCAGTGTAACCAGGCTGGAGCCGGAAGATCTTTTTAACGTAAGTAAATTGAAGCAGCATAAGATGATATTCTTCAATTGCGGCGAAATACCGGGTCAATACATATATGATTCACCTGCAGATTTTGTTACTGTTCAGAAGAATGTAAAAGAATATATTTCCCAGGGAGGGAAAGGATTATTTACGGATTTTGCTTACATGTATATCGGGGGAACATGCCAGGATTACTGGGATGAAGAAGGCGGCAGGCTGGCCAATGTCAGAAATAATCATGTCAGGAAAAGTGGCCAAAGGGTTAATGTAAGTCTGGAGGCATTATTTAAAGAGGCTTTGCTGCCGTTAAGCGATATGTGCGGAGGTTTTGAGGGAATGTCTACCCTGGACCGGGTCAATGTAAAGAATTCGGAGTTGGCTGCCATATTAGGAAAGAATACGGTAGATATAGATTTTGATCTGGATGATTTCGTGATCCTTGAAAAACGTTCAGGGTTTAAAGGTACAGTGTTGTTGGAAAGCAGTAAGTTGGGTATTATTTCATTTGTTCAAAAGATCAGCAAAGGATCTGTTTTGTACTCTTCTTTCCATAATCATGAGAATATTACACCAGAAAACAGGGCGATCCTGGAATGGTATATTCTCAGTTTCTAAGGAATTGGTTCTTAAAATATGGATAAACCCGTAAGCCCCGTGAGGGGCTTTTTTATTATATGACTGCCAGCTTTTGCTATCTGGTATAGTTAATCTTATTTATTATAATTTATAAATTATTTTATCTGATTTATTTTGTTCAATTATCTTGTTTAAAGATGATTTAACGCAAAATAAATGATGTTATACTTTTTGTTTTTCAAAATTGTTCCATATTTGTGTCAACTAAATCCTATATAATATGAAAGACAAAAAATCAGTCGTACCGTTTCTGGTTCTGCTCGCAGTAGTAGTACTGGCATTATTTTTCCCTTCGGTTCCTTTCAGCGGATCAGAGAGGGAGTTTGATGGAGCCGATATTGCATGGATGCTGACATCAACGGCTCTGGTTATGTTTATGACGCCAGGTTTAGCCTTCTTCTACGGAGGTATGGTAAAGAAGAAGAATGTTATTTCCACTATGCTGCAGAGTTTTATCAGCATGACAGTCATGGCGGTTGTCTGGGTAGTATTCGGATTTAGCCTGGTATTCGGTGAATCACTGGGTGGTATTGTCGGTAATCCTGCTACTTTCTTTATGTTTAAAGGAGTCGTAGGCGGTGAGAACTGGCCCGGAGCGCCTACCATTCCATTGGTAGTGTTTGCTATGTACCAGTTGAAATTTGCGATGATCACTCCTGCATTGGTTACAGGTGCATTTGCTGAGCGGATCAGATTTACTTCTTACGTGTTGTTTACGATCCTGTTCTTTATGTTCATCTATGCACCTTTAGCGCATGCTACGTGGCATCCGGATGGTATCCTGGCGAAATTCGGTGTGCTGGATTTTGCAGGTGGTACTGTCGTGCACATGTCTGCGGGTTTAACAGCGCTGGCGGCTGCTATCTATCTGAAACAAGGTAAAGATCATGGCGGAGACCATTCTCCTGCAAGGATCACTTATGTACTGTTGGGTACTGGTCTGCTCTGGTTCGGATGGTATGGTTTCAATGCAGGTTCTGCGTTCGGTGCCAATGAGCTGGCCGGTACTGCGCTGGCTACGACCTCTACTGCTTCCGGAGCGGCTGCTATTGCGTGGATCTTCTTTGATGCTGCGAGGGGACGTAAACCTACGGCAATGGGCTTGTGTATAGGTCTGGTCGTCGGTCTGGTAGCGATCACACCTGCTGCCGGTTTCGTAACGGTTCCGCATTCGCTGATAATTGGTGCTGTAGCGTCGGTGATCTCCAGGTTGGTAGTAGAATGGAGAACCAAATCAAGTGTGGATGACACCCTGGATGTATTCCCTTGCCATGGTGTAGGCGGTATGGTAGGTATGTTGTTCACCGGTATATTTGCAACCAGCACGATCAATAGTGTTGTTTCTGTGAACGGACTGTTTTACGGTGAATCAGGTTTGTTCCTGGCCCACCTGGTAGCCCTGGTAGGTGCTACTGTGTTTACGTTGGTTGTAGCTTTCATCTTACTGAAAGTAACAGATATTATAACTCCGTTAAGAGCTACTCTTGATGAAGAAGAATTGGGAATGGACATCTCTCAGCACGGAGAAAAATTGTAGTCTTTTCATATAGTAGTGTTAATCTGGGACGGCCTCTTCGGAGGCCGTTTTTATTTTTCAGTGATGCCGATGATGACGCCAAAGTTACCGTCCGTCTGAATCCACTGTTTTTCAGGCAGGTAAGTTCTCGAGACAAAACCGTCCAGGTACAGGGCCTCTTTGCAGCCTGTTTTCCTGAAAGCGATCGCAAAATCATAAAAATTGACAGGTTCTGTGGACATGATGAATACGACGCGTTCATCCGGCAGAATGCCGACTCCGTTCCGGATGTTCAGATTTGCAGATCTGGGGTTGAATGCAGGATGGATCTTTCTGTTGGTCACCAGCACAGGACCGGACTGCGTGGCGTAGCGGATGCCAGTGTGGTATGTAAAATCCTCCGTTGTACAGATATATGGATGTTGCAGACTATCCACATAAAAGATGCCGTTAGGTTTTATATAGAAATTACCTTTCCCGTTAAAGGTATCCAAAGGAGCCAGTATTTTTCCTTCTTCAATGAATAAGCCCTGAGGCGAATTGTCCGGCCGGTACATTCCGGCATTGGCAGCAAATAATAATGTCTTTTTCTTTTTACTGAGCTGTGCATTCAGATTACCCAGGCTCTGGTAAGGTTTTCCTTCCGGATCTTTCCAGTATAACCTGAAGTCTGCAGTCTGTAAATAGGTAGTGTAGATAAGGAATCGTGCATCTTCCTGCAGATCATCTCCCGTGAGTGTATAGCTGCCTGCAATGGCCGAAATTGTTATTACCAGGAACCACTTGCGCATGTGCGGCTAAATGTATGTGATTATTTCCTGATAATTCTATAGTTGATCTTCGCATAAACACCTATCTGCATGGAAACCGGGTCGACACCGTTATTGCCGCGAAGTCTCGGGAAAGTGTTGGCATTGGCATTGAAACCTATGCGGCTGCCCAGGGTAAAGAATATCCTGTTGGTGGCATGGAAATCCAGTTCAGTACCAGTGAGAAGGCCCCACTGATGTTTGTTGTGATAGATGTCGAAATAAGACAGCTCGTTGTTGATAAAGGTATTTTTTGAGCGGAGTCTGCTGTACTGGATGCCTCCGATGAAGTTGAGGGTGACCGGTATTTTACTGGCTCCGGATATGAATTGCTGGCGATATCTCACTACAACCGGGAACTTCATGTAATCCAGGTCCATGTATTTCTGGGTCGACTGGTTGCCAATGGTTTCCGTAAATCTCTGACCTTCTGTAGAGCTATACATCCATTCTGCGGAAAGACTCCACCGGGAGTTGAACATATAACCGATCGTGATGCCATAAAAACTGCCAAAGGTAGCTTTGTGGTTCATCTGACTGACATTGACACCTTCCCGGGCAGCTTTGGTCATGGCGGTGTAGTGATAACCGGCCAGCGGTCCGATATAAAATCCTTTGTTCAGTGAATATACTTTCCTGGCTTTTTCAGGTTTAGGCTGGTTGTTGAAACCATGGAGCGCAGCTTCGTCGTCACTGAAAAGTGCTGTGGCCAGCGGCTCCAGCCGGACCGGTTCTTCCTGTATCCTGGCTACTTCGGCTTTTGCTTCATCTGACAAAACCTGCGCAACTTCAGCACCTGCAATCTCAGCACCATTTTTCTGGTCTTTCACAGTGAAAGTTTCCTGTTGTTGACTGACGGCTTCCTGTGCTACAGACTTGGAGAAGTGTTTGATGACACTGCCAGGAGAAGTGTTACCAGGGTGGTCAGTTACAGACTTCTTACCTTTTTTAACCTTGTTATGACCGGAAGCGGTAACATTACCTGCTGGTCTCGGCGTATAAGCTTCAGTGGTCAGCCGGTCGGCAGACAGAGAACCGGTATTGGAAGCTGTTGCTTGCTTTTCCTGAGAGGCAATAGTTTGTTTTGCAGAGACAGTATTGTTTTGCTTTATATCTTTTTTGACAGATGCTGTGGCTGTATGATGGCTCTCCTTCAGTCCGTCCATATAGCTTTTCTGCCCGTAGATCGCGGCAGGTTGAACAGCAGCCGGATTTTGCTGAAGAACATCATTGGATGCTATCACTGCGTTATGGGAAGAAAAGTATTCCGAAGCGGAATATTGCTGCTGGAACAGGTAGGTAGACAATAGTGCAAACAGGAATACAGCGGCGCTGATAGGCCATCTGTACCTGATGTATAAAGGTTTCTTCTCAGGGAGCTCAGCCTGGATCTTGTTCCACATATCCGGTGGAGGCAGAAACGACGCGTTTCCCAGTTCATCCCTGAGCCTGTCTTCTAAAGGAATGTTTTTGTCAGAGTGCAACATTACTTTTTTTTACTTGGTCAGCTTCAATAATCATCCTTTGCAGGAGATAGCGGGCTCGGGCCAACTGAGATTTTGAGGTGCCTTCGCTGATGTTCATCATGTCGGCGATCTCTTTGTGCGAGTACCCTTCTATCACATAAAGGTTAAATACTGTTCTATAACCTGTTGACAAGGATTGGACGAGCTTCAGAAGATCTTCCATTTCCAGGTTGTGATGCGGTGCATCATAGGGTATAGAGTAGGTTACAGCTTCCAAATCCGAAACAGGAAACATCCTGCTTTCTTTCCTAAAGTGCTCCACTGCTGTATTGATAAATATTCTCCGTACCCATCCTTCAAACGAGCCTTCTCCTCTGTACCGTTCCAGGTTGCTGAAAACCTTTACAAAACCTTCCTGCAAAATATCCTGTGCAGATTCTTTGTCATTACAGTACCTGAGACAGACGGCATACATTTTCCCGGACAACAAGTTATACAATTGATATTGAGCTTCCCGTTTGTTTTTTAGGCAGCCTTCTACCAATTGATTATATAGTTCTATTTTCTCTTGCTCTGGTTGCATGAATACCTATCAACAATACTAATGTAATATTAAATTATCAATAAGCGTCTCCTGAGGATCAATTAATTCAGGGTGATGAGGCGATGTGCGGATGACTCGAGGTGATGAATGTGACAATTGGAAAATTGGGAAAATTAAGATAATTAGCAAATGAGTAAATGAATGTGAAAATGGATTAATTAGAATCATGCCGATAGCTATCGGCATCAGCAAATATGGTGGTCTGATATTATTTTCATTTTATCAACGAACACAGTAGTCTGTGGTCTATTATCTGTGGTCCATGGTCTAACTCATTATCACATTTGCACATTTCTCAATCAGCAAAACAATGATCCGATCACTATCGGAAGTGGTCTATTTTCTATTATCTATAGTCCAACTTGCCACATTTGCATATTTCCCACATTATCACATTTACTAGCGTTTATACTGTTCCAGGAAATCCAGTACTTTCCCGAGCGCTATTGCTCTGTGAGACAGAGTGCGTTTTTCTTCTGCCGGGATCTCTGCCAGCGTTTTACCATTGGCAAGAGAGAAAACGGGATCATAACCGAAACCTCCTGTTCCTGCCGGAGCTTCTGTTATATGACCTTCCAGTATACCGCTGAACAGATATGCTTTTCCGTCAATGATCAGGGTCATCACGGTTTTGAAGTAAGCACTTCTGTCGTCTTTTCCAGCTAATTTGTCCAGTAATTTGCGGATGTTGTCAGCATCATTTTTCTGGTCACCGGCGTACCTGGCGCTGTATACACCCGGTTCCCCGTCGAGCGATCTTACAAACAGACCGGTATCTTCCGCCAGGCAATTGAGCCCGGTGAGCTTCCAGATGGTCATGGCTTTTTGCAGGGAATTATCTTCCAGGTTATCGTGGTCTTCCGGGATATCTCCTTCGAATGATATGTCTTTCAGGGAGAGCAGGGTAATAGATGCCGGGAGCTTAGGGGTGATCTCCTTTACCTTATTGGCATTGGTAGTGGCCAGGACTAATTTCATCAGAGTGATTCCAGTTTTTTCAGTAATCCTACGATCTTTCCCTTGGTCTCGGCAGGAAGGCCGGGCATTTTTTCAGCGGCGTCTACCCAAAGAAAGTAGTATCCCAGGTGCGGGACGATCGCATATTCTGGCATTTTGATATGGATGCCAAAGGAAGAAGGGTTTACTCCGAAGAGAACGATCTTTTTCGCCTGGTGGTGTCTGCGTACAAAATGGAAGCGTTCGGTTCCGGTATATTTGAGGATGGCATACTGATCCGGAGTACTGTTGAAGACCCTCGGATTAGTGATCAGCTTGCTGATCAGCATATCTTCCGCTTCCGCTTCCTGTCCTGCAGCCGGGGCATAAATCCAAAGATTTCCGGAGGAACTTTTGCTCAGCCATTGTAAATCATCCGCATTTTTAAGTACAGATGGATTAAAATAGATTTCCTTTTGCAAGTCTTTGTATTTAATTTTGAAGGCAAAATAAGAACCTTTTACGGCTTATCAGCATTAATAAACGATAGAATCGAAACAATGTCTTTACCTAGTCTCAAAATCCAGAAAACGGCCAACAGTAAGCTACCTAATTTTGATTTCAGCAATATACCGTTCGGAAGAAATTTTTCCGATCATATGTTTATTGCTGAATACGCAAACGGCGAGTGGGTCAGGAGTGAGATCGTCCCTTACGGTAATTTAAGTCTTCCGCCTTCTACGACAAGCTTTCATTATGCGCAGTCTATTTTCGAAGGAATGAAGGCGCACCGTACGGTAAATGGAGAGATTGTATTGTTCAGGCCGGAAGAAAATTTTAAGCGGATGAACCGTTCCGGTGCGCGGATTTCCATGCCGCCGATTCCCAAAGAGGTCTTCATGGATGGCCTGGTGGAGCTGATCCGTCTTGATCACGAGTGGGTACCTAAAGCAGAAGGCACTTCCCTGTACATTCGTCCTTTTATGTTTGGAATAGAGCCGTTTGTAGGTGTAAAGACGCCCAATCAGTATTACCTGATCATCATTACCTCTCCGGTAGGCGCTTATTATTCTGAGGATGTTTCAGTGTATGTGGATGAGGAAAACGCCCGCGCAGTGAAGGGAGTGGGTGCAGCTAAATTTGCCGGTAATTATGCGGCATCACTGGCTCCGGTAGATGCGGCAAGAGCTAAAGGTTATAAAGATGTACTGTGGCTGGATGCTGAGAAGCACGAGATCATCCAGGAAGTAGGCACGATGAATATTTTCTTTGTGAAAAACGGTAATACATTGCTCACGCCGGCGCTGGACGGTGGTTTTCTGCCGGGTATTACCAGAGACAGCATCATTCAACTAGCTAAGCATCTGGGTTATAAAGTAGAAGAAGCAGAGTTAAATATACATGATGTCGTGGCTTCCATGGAAAAAGGAGAGATCACAGAGGTATTCGGTGCAGGAACTGCGGCAGTGGTAACTTATATCAACAGGTTAGGTTTCAGAGGAAAAGACCATCATTTCGATACAGCAGGATATAAGGTTTGCACACATCTTAAAAAAGCGCTGGTAGATATTCAGAAAGGCGTGACGCCGGATCCGTTCGGCTGGGTGTACAAAGTCGTTTAAAAATTCAGAGATATATAGGTATTTGGGGAGGCTGCTGTAAGGCAGCCTTTTGTTTTTAGCGGATATTTCTGAAATATTTGACCGGTATTAAATTAAAGAGAAATATCTGTAGAGGAAGAATGGCTTATAAAATGTATCAGGCTTTAAATGGTACATTTAATTACAGTGATCACTATCTAATCAGCTCAGCCATGATGAAATCTACAGTACAGGAAATTAAAGAACGTTTTGATAAGGATGTAGAGCGCTTTTCAAACCTGGAAACCGGCCAGGTGTCCACTATAGATGCAGGAATCTCGTTGGATCTGATCACGGAAGCAGCCCGGTGGATCGTTCCGGATGCAGTAGAGTTGCTGGATATCGGTTGCGGTGCGGGAAATTATACGTTGAAGATGCTCTCTAAGCTGCCTGGTTTGAATTGTACCCTGAACGACCTGAGTCAACCCATGCTGGACAAGGCACAGGAGAGAGTGACTGCTGCCACTTCAGGAGAGATCAGGGTGGTCCAGGGAGATATTCGGAACGCCAACCTGGAAGAAGGTCGTTTTGATATTATACTGGCAGGAGCTGTATTACACCATTTGCGGGATGATGCAGACTGGGAACAGACTTTCAGTAAGCTGTACAGACTGCTCCGGAAAGGCGGCTGCCTGATGATCGCAGACCTGGTAGTGCAGGAAACCAGTGTTGTTCACAGGATGATCTGGGAACGGTATGGGGATTACCTGGAAAGCATAGATGGGCCTGCATACAGGCAGAAGGTACTGGACTATATAGAGAAGGAGGATTCTCCGAGATCAGTCAATTACCAGCTGGACCTGATGAAAAGGGTAGGATTTACCCACGTAGAGATCCTGTATAAGAACCTCTGTTTTGCTGCATATGGCGGCATCAAATAAGATCCGTACGGAGTGGCGCTGAAAGTTATTGCCAGTAGCTATTTCTTGCTGTCAGCTTTCAAAGTGAGGGCAAAAACTAGATTATGTTTTTGGGTATGTAAAGGAGTTGCTTTAATAATATTCTTTTATATAATCAAATGCTTTATTAAAAAGCTCCTCATCTTTTATGGTATATTTCACCCAAAGAATTTTTCTCAACCCTCTTTTAATTTCTTTTTCTCCTGTGGTTGAGTTTTGCCAACCGTCAAAACGAACAATGCGGACTATTTCGTCAATATCCGTTACGATTCTTTCTACAATGGCAGGTGTTTTATCGGTTTTCATTTCAAGAAACAATTCCGTCAATGCTGCTTTGGCAGATTTTTGTTCTTCTTTTGCATCTGTATCCTTTTCTGCCTGCAAAGTTTCTTTGGCAATCTGGCAAAGCTCTTTAATGAACTCAATAGAGTTAATCAATCCCTGTTCTGCTTTATTACGAAGTTCTTCCAATCGCTCGCTTAGTTCCTTAAACTTCAAAATACCTTTATGCTTTGCTAACCTGCTTATTAAAATCTTTACTAACTTTTGTGCCTGTTTTGGGTCTTTCTTATTCATCAAATCATCAATCACTTCTGCATTCAGGATCATTTCTTCCATATCAGTAGTGATTCCGGAAACGACAATGTGGTCATGGATTAGTTTGGTCGTTTGTGCCCCCAATGCGTGCCATAGCAATCTTCCATTATCACTCGATGTTGGTTTTACAGAAGTGTAAACTTGTGAAAGCCATTTGTAATCTTTCTGATATTGGTTTAACACTTCATCGGGTGAAAGCGCTTCCCACAATTTTGAAAGCGAACTGAAATCTGCTGCAAACGCGTCACGTTTCTCATTCGTATTGATACAATCCTGTGCTGCCTGTAACCCTTCAAATCCTGTAATGCTTCTATCAATATTGAAGAAGTGGGTCAAACATTTCTGCATCACCTCCGGTAGCTTATCTCGCAACTCTTGTAAATTCGTGATAACTGCTTTTACTGTTTCTTCATCAAATGCAAGCGCTTTAGCTGTATTATCAAATACTCCAAAATAATCAACTACTCTTCCGAAGGTTTTATTCGGGAACAAACGATTGGTTCTGCAAATCGCCTGCAACAACGTGTGGTCTTTCAGCGATTTGTCCAAATACATTGTTTGCAGGATAGGAGCATCAAAACCAGTAAGCAGCTTTGCTGTAACAATCAAAAATTTTAAATCAGAGTCAGGGTCATTAAATTTTTCTACAACTTTTTCCTGCTTGTCTTTATCCATTGCCCAACGCTGCTTAAACTCGAAGTCATCGCTGGCCGATGTACTGATTACAATCTCACTCGCTTCTGCCGGAAACCACTTGTCTAGCTGTTCCTTGTATTGAATACAAGCATAACGGTCAGGTGTTACAATCATGGCTTTCAATCCTTCGGGTTCGACATGCTTCGTAAAATGTTCAGTAATATCTTTTACAATGGCATTTATCCGTTCAGGTGATTTTAAGAACACATTCATATTGGTAGCCTTCTGGCTCAATGTATTTCTGTCTTCTTCGCTTAAATCATTTGTCAGCTCTTTAAAGGCAATATCCAAATCCTCTTTTTGTATGTGATAGTTCGGTAGTCTTGGCTCAAAATGCAATGGTAAAGTGGCATTATCCCTGATACTTTCCTGGAAAGTATAGCGACTCATGTAGCCAGCTATGTCCTGTTCCGCACCAAATGCCCAAAAGGTGTTTTTATCCGCTTTATTAATAGGTGTTCCGGTTAAACCAAATAAAAAAGCATTCGGTAAAGCTGCTCTCATTTTTCTTCCCAAATCACCTTCCTGTGTTCTGTGGGCTTCATCCACCATCACGATGATGTTGTCCCGCTTATTTATGTCAGGATAGGCTTCTTTAAACTTGTGAATCATCGTGATGATGATTTTCCGGGTATCTCTTTCAAGCAAATCATGAAGTCCTTTTATACTGTCTGTGGTTTCCATGTTGGCAACTTCGGCTGTATTGAAAGTTGCTGTGATTTGCGTATCTAAATCAATTCGGTCAACTACGATAAGTACCGTGGGATTTCCTAACTCTTGTTCTTTTCGAAGTTTCTGTGCAGCAAACAGCATCAATAATGACTTTCCCGAACCCTGGAAATGCCAGATCAGTCCTTTCTTAATTTTTCCTTCTTTTACCCGCTGCACAATGGCATTGGCCCCTTCGTACTGCTGATAGCGGGCAACAATTTTTATTTTCTTTTTCTGGTTGCTTGTAGCATAAACCGTGTAATACTGCAAAATGTCAAGCAGGGTAGAAGGTTTCAGCAAGTGAGTGAGTTGATTTGAAACATCCTGCAATCCTGCAAAGTGTTGCAGCTCATCTTTCTCATCTTCTAAACGCCATGGTGTCCAATACTCCAAAGGTGTTCTTACTGCTCCAATAAAAAGCTCTTTGCCCTCTGTGGCGAAGGAAAAAACATTCGGAACAAATAATTGCGGAACGGCATTTTCGTATGTGGTGTGAATATCGTGTGCTGCATCAAACCAACTTACAGAAGGGCGAACAGGGGTTTTTGCCTCACCGACTACTAACGGGATTCCGTTTACATAACAAACGATGTCCGGAATTTTTACTTCCCTGGCTTTGATGTTTAGCTGGTTGGTGAGCAGGTATGTATTGTTCTTTTTGTTTTCAAAATCAATCAACACAACCGGAATATGATGCCCGTCTTTACCAAATGGCAAAGTCATTTCTCCTTTCAGCCATTTGGCAAATTCTTCGTTGGCACGGACCAAACCTACATTATTTACCGTAATCAGGATAGCACGGAGCTTATGTATCACTTCTTCGGCTCTTTCCGGCTGTGCTGCAATTTCAGGGTTCAGCCGGCAGAGCGCTTCGGATAATTCTTTCTCCAACAAAACATCTTCCACATTGCGTGGCAGCAGCTCGCTTTGAACATATTTCCATTTCACCGTGTCATATTCAGCAGAATCTTCCGCTACTATATTTGCTTTAATGGCGTTCAAATTCACGCCCGTAAGACGATGAATGATAAAATGCTCTACGCTGTTTTGTTCGTTGAAGCTCATCCTAATATTTCATTTAATAGTTTTTGTTTTAGATTTTTCAAGGTTCGGATTTGCATTTTGATCTGTTCTGATATGGCTTGTAGCTGCTGAAACACCTCAACAATTTCCCCTTGAGTTATTAAGTCAGGAATTGCCAATTCAAATAAAGACAAATCTCTCCATTTTGTTCTCGGTGATAGTGAACCCGCACTTGTGCTTACCGCATGTTGAATAAATGCTTCAGAAGAAGCATAAAATGGTAATAAATCAGGCAATATCATTTTCTCCTTTGCTCTAAAAACCAAAATATCCCCAGAACAAATTCCGTCAAAATCAGCAACGGCAACTTTCTTTAAATAGGCTCTGCGTTTACCAAATAATACATCCCCTTTTGAGAATCGTTTGGTAAATGTTGTGCCATCTGCAATATTCCCCCATGTAGTGATTTTCAGGTTTTCCGGTTCAATATTTTCCAAACCTATGAAACGGGATACATCTTTCTTTTCTTTGTCGTGCTGTTCAATACAGTCCGTAATTTTTCCGAAAGTTGTTACTGTACAATTTTTCTTGTCCAATAAATTTCCGAATGTAGGTGTTGTATTTACTAAACCATTACTCAGCATTTTTCTTAACGTAGATATTTTTTTCTCCTGCTGTTCAGCTTGCTCAATAGCGGTATCTATGCTTTGAAAAAACTCAGTTAATTCAATTTGTTCCTCATCAGATGGCAGATTAAATCTGTATTTAGAAAATGATTCCCACTTCAAGTAAACTCCTGCTAAACTTCCAGCAGAATTAATATTTGCGTAATCAAAAAATTTATTTGTCTGTAAAATGAATGGTAATAAGTTTTGAGTGAGACCGCTTTTTGTTTCCAGTGCCCACAGATGTGGGGAGCAAATTCCATCAATATCTGCAATCGCAATTTTACTTGGGTAAGGCGTGCTTATAGCCCATCTCTTAGCAAATAGTATTTGCCCTTTCTTAAAAGTTCGTGTGAAACTTGGTTGTTCTTCTGATGTAAAGCCGTTTAAGTTTAAATCTAAAATTCTAACATGCTCGACACTAACATATTTTGCTGTCACTCTCACATCAGGATTTCTTTCATTCTTCTCTATGTGGTCAACATACTTCTCAACTTCAACTTCTTTCCAATATTTTTTATTCAACTTCATTTTTCAATCCCTAAATTTTTTAACTGCTTAAATAAATTATCAATATTTTTATTTAGTTGGATTTGATTTTGTTTGGTAGCCATAATCAAATCTTCCAATTCATGGTTATTTTTTCCATTTACTTTTTTTACATAAAGCTGAACACTTAAATTGCCATTGTTTAATTTAAGTACATCCTCCTTTTTTATTACTGCTGCAAAACCTTCTTCCTCTTTGAACTTTTTGTACGCACTCGCTATACGTTTTATGTGCTCATCCTTTAAGTAGGCAGCACTTCTTTCAAGCCGTATTTCATCCTTAGCATCAATAAAAATAATTTTTCCTTTACGTTCTTTTGGCTTTTTCATCCGACAAACCAACAAACAACTTTCCATACTACTGTTATAAAACAGGTTTTTACCCAAGCCTATCACAGCATCTACCAAATCAGCTTCAATCATTTTTTTACGAATAGCTGCTTCCGCATCACGGAATAATACGCCATGCGGCCACAGCACCACGCATCTGCCTGTGTCGGGCTTCAAACTTTTAATAATGTGCTGCTGAAAGGCATAGTCGGCACACCCTTGCGGCGGTGTTCCCCATAAGTTTCTGCCATAAGGGTCTTTTATCCACTTCTGCTGATTCCAGCGTTTCACGCTGTAGGGCGGATTGGCCATTATCACATCGAACTTTCGCAATTCATCGGTATCAGGGTCAAAGAGTTTCGGACTGTCAAGAGTATCGCCCTGCACAATTTCAAACTCATTTACATTGTGCATAAACATATTCATCCGTGCAATGGCAGAAGTAATCAGGTTTAGTTCCTGGCCGAATAATTTTAAATTCCGGTATTCTTTTCCCTGCTCTTTCAGGTGCAAAGCACTATTAAGCAATATACCGCCACTGCCGCAGGTAGGGTCATATACACTTTCTCCCGGCTGTGTGTCGGTAATCATAGTCATGAGCTTTACTACGGTTCGGTTGGTATAAAACTCGGCTGCTGTATGGCCGCTATCATCTGCAAATTTTTTAATGAGATATTCGTACCCTTCACCCATGATATCGTGCGGCACATTACTTACACTCAGGTTTATTCTGGAAAAATGCTCTATCAAGTCAAGCATTTTTTCATCACTCAATCGTTTTTTATTTGTCCATTGAGCATCACCGAAAACATCGTGCAGCAGCTCAAAATTTTCTTTCTCAATTTTACGTAAAGCTTTTTGCAGAGCCTCACCTACATCCACCGTCTTTTTACGAATATCCCCCCAGTGACAGCCTTCAGGAATCTGGAAACGGTGATTTTCGGCAAACTCGGCATATTCCAGGTCACCACCGCTTTCTTCTTTTGCCCGTTCATATTCTTCATCCCAAACGTCAGATATACGCTTGAAAAAAAGTAGAGGAAAAATATATTGTTTAAAGTCAGCCGCATCAATCATTCCTCTCAAAATATTGGCCGCTCCCCAGAGGTAATCTTCTAATTGTTTTTGTGTCATAGTTATGCAAAAGTCAATTCGAATTTCGAAGATAGAACTTTAGAAGTGTGCTAAATGTTGTTTTTTTATTGTTATATACATTTGTGACATGAAGACATAGTAACCTTCATAAATAATATGTTTCAAAAACCTCAATCGGAATTCTCGAATCCTATTTGTTCCATGAAAAACGTGATTTTCTTTTGTGGAGAGCATACTGGATTACGGAGCAGGAAATTACAATATAGCCGTTGAAAGTCTATTTCTTGCTGTCAGCTTTTAGATGGCTGTCGGTCAGACTTTTCATAAAAGCAATGATGTCGCTGATCTCCTGCTGGGTGAGATTAAGCGGTGCATCATCCAGTGTCTGATTGTCGATCTTTAATCCCATACCTGCGCCGCCGCCTCTGTTATAGAAATCGAGCACAGTTTCCAGGTCGGGATATGCTCCGTTGTGCATATATGGAGCGGTCAGCTCCACGTTCCGGATGGTCGAGGTCTTGTGAGAGGTAATATATATGGGGTTGGCTTGTGTATGATAACGGCCAGAGTCCAGAGTCAGGACAGGGTTTAAGGTATCCCATTGATGCAAAACACCCAATACTTCCGATTCGCTTTCTCTGAAGAACGGTGGAACAGTGCCGTAAAAAGTAGGTGCAAAGTGGCAGGTGCCGCATTTGGCCTTGCCCATGAACAGGTTGAAACCTCTTTTGATCTCAGGAGCGATTTCGCTGGTTTCTCCTCTCATATAAGCGTCAAAGGGACTGTTAAACCGGGCCAGGCTTCTTACATAAGCAGCGATGGACTTGCTGATCGTCCAGTCGGTGACCGGTCTTTTAGCTTCCTTTGGGAATACACTTTTAAAATCGCTGACTAGTGTGGAGTCTTCTGACAATTTTGCAATAATGTCCGGGTAAGAAGTGTTGAACTCTTCGTGGTTCAGGATCACATGGGACATCTGGTCTTCCAGCGTTTTGGATCGCAGGTCAGTGAACTGGCGACCCTGGAAGGTAGAATAGACAATGGAAGGCGTATTCCTGGCCTGGAAGATATCTGCCAGGTTGGTAACTGATTTTACCAGGCCGTCTGAAAAAGCTTTCTTCGGGTCGTGACAGGTGGCACAGGACATCTTGTTATCACCGGATAAGCGCGGATCTTTAAAGAGCTTTTCTCCCAGCCTGATCAATTCCGGAGTAGCCGTTTCATTCTGGTTGATCCCGTAGTAGTTCTTTCCTGCAAAAGCAACCGGGTTGAGGAAACCGGGATCGTAGATATTGCTGACGTTGGCATTGATGTGCGTGATGTACCGGAAAACCCTGACGTAAGTAGTCGCCTCTTCTTTGATGCTTTCAAAGGTATTGATAACGGACTGGCTAAGCGGCTGGAGGTATTGTTTGATGAACATCAGCCGGTCTATTTCTTCAAATTCCAGGAAACCTTCTTTCGGTTTCAGGTAGGCGTTAGCCTTCGCTATGATCTTTCTGGCATTTTGTATCTCTTTGCTGACCTCATGATCACTGTAGTGCCTGAGATAGATCTCCAGTACCTTATCGATCGTAAACAGGCTGGCGTAGGTTTCTTCTGCTACCTGCATGGTTACAGGACAGTCAAATCCGGGCAGACCCAGCGATTCCATCCGGATCAGGCTGTACCGAAGTCCTAAAAAGATACCGGCATTACTGATGGGATTGACACTGATGATGTTTCTGAATACTTCAGTTTCGTTGAGCAGGAATATACATTCTTCTTCCAGCGCCTCAAAATCCGGTTCTTCTTCAAAAATCATTTCCTCGATCACCTGTAACCCATGCGGTCTATGCGCGTCTGTGCCACCACCTACGAACTCTACCCAGGGAAGCGGAGCGCCGTTCAGGTATTTTACCCGGTCACTTTCGTAAGACTCCAGGTAAAATTCCACCATTTTATAGAGCGTTCTTGCTGTCTTCAGGTCGGTTCTCGCTTTTTCAATATCTCTTGCTTTAACAGCTTCTCTGAATTCCAATGCCTTGTTGCTGAATGTCTTGATACCTTCTAAAACATAGGCTTTGGTCTCATAAGCTGCATCCGGTGTCTTTTCGGCATCTTCGAATGCAGACAGAAGAAAAAACAAGATAACAAAGGGAGATAACCACAAAAAAACAGTCTTTCTCATAATGCGTGATGATTCCTGAATAAGCCGGGATGATGAGTAAAAATAGAAATTATTAACACCAATCTAAAGTTAATTTAATAAAAAGCTTCGGTGAACCTACGGAAGCGTTTGTCTGTAAAATGTTGTAATACCTGATTGATCAGCCAGTAGCCTGACAGATGAAGGAAATAGCAGTTATAAATTTTACCCTGCACTATTTACCTGGCCGGGGCAGGTTCTTATCTGCTTCTTTGTACTGTACTTTGTTGGTTTGAACTTCTTCTAGCCTCATCGTTTGTCTGTTCAGCCGCCAGGCTTTAATGATCCTGGCTTCTTCCTGTTCATTTTCTGAAGTATAAACAGCTACGATTTCGGGATCGTATTGTCCGTTAAACCTGCAATGGCCTAATGCCAGTTTCTGAGTAGGTGCCATTCTGAATGTCAGATGGTCGATCATTTTGAACCTGAGCTCATGATCTACTGATAAGGCTTCTTCAAATGTGAGAAGGTACTGCGTCTCGTTGACGGAATGTTGTTTGAAGGCAACGGTATAGTTATCGCCTATTGCAGCTCTTCCCTTTGCCGAGCCGTCGTATTCTTTAAATAATTCCAGTTCGCTGATATCCCTGTAAGAAGAAGCAGGATCTACCTTTTCCAGGGTGACGGCTATTTTCAGATGATAACCTTTCATGGAAGCCGTAACATGATGAAGGTTGCCCTCTTTTCCGGTAATTTCATTATACAGGGTATCGAGCCTGATGTTGGCCGGTAACGGATCTTCTCCTGCCAGTACTTTCCGGTTAAACAGTACGTAAGAGCAATCAGCGGTCCACCGGATATTGAATTCTGTAATAACGCCGTTCGGACTCACACTTTCAGTCTGTTTGTCGCTGGTTCTGACGATCGTATGTACACTGCCATCCTCACTGACCAGTCTGAAGGTTCCTTCTTTCAGATCAGAGCAATCCGTGCCTGCCCGGCAGACAAGCGGAAGGCATAACAATAAAAGTATTTTAAAGTGCCTCAGGATCATAATAGCAGATGTCTTTTCACTGGCTGGATGTATGGGTGAAAAATACCTTTTTCAGTCAATTATACCAAAACTCTGTGACAATTTCCGGCAGCATTCGCCGGTCTGTTCAGTATGGGAACCTTTTAAAGTGAGCTGTTTCCCGGTTGTGCTACAGATCTTTTCCTATTTTTGCAGTTACCTGGTTCACCGATTTAAAGCCAGGGACGGGTGAAGTTACATTACAAAAGGAAATACCTCAGTTTTCTGAAGTTCAGAAGGGATTTTACCCGGTACAGCCTTCAAAAGGCCAGAAGTTACGAGATCATACTGTACTGGCTAAAAAGCAGGCTGAACAGGAACCAGTTCCTGATCCTTTCAGGTATTTTAGTGGGATGCACGGCCGGACTGGCAGGTGTTTTGCTGAAATCGCTGGTACACTATATCCATTATCTCATCACCCACAAGGTCCATTTTGAGTACCAGGTGCTTTTTTATATTGTTTTCCCTTTCCTGGGTATCGTGCTGACCACATTGATTGTCCGGTTCTTTTTCCAGGGGCAGGACAGGAAGGGGATGGGTGTTATCTTGTATGAGATCGCGCAGAATTCGAGCATTGTAGCTTCTGTAAAAATGTATTCGCAGATCATACAAAGCGCGGTCACCGTAGGTTTGGGAGGATCTGCGGGACTGGAAAGTCCGATTGCAGTGACCGGAGCCGCGATCGGTTCTAATTTTGCACAGACTTACCGGCTGGATTACAAGGAACGGACTATGTTGCTTGCAGCAGGAGCAACCGCCGGGATTGCTTCCGCTTTTAATGCCCCGATTGCAGGTATGATGTTTGCCTTTGAGATATTGCTCACAGGTGTGGTTTTTTCAGATTTCATACCGCTCGTTGTGGCGGCTGTCTGTGGTAGCCTGATCTCGAAGATTGTTCTGCAGGAAGATGTCCTGTTCAGCTTTCATGCCCGTGAGGCTTTCAATTATCTCAATACACCTTACTACATGGTATTGGGGTTGTTTACCGGTTTATACGCCCGTTATTTTCTGGTCGTTTCTCAACATATAGAGTATTTTTTTAAAGAGCTGAAAATGTCGAAGCTACGCCGGGCGATGCTGGGTGGTACGGTATTGTCTTTGTTATGTGTTTTGTTACCCCCGCTTTTCGGGGAAGGATACGATACGGTCAAAGCTTTTACAAACGGTCAGGCATCCCTGGTCATCCAGAACAGCTTTTTCCGGTATTTTGATGTCAACGAGTGGATCATTATCCTTTTCCTGGTATTTGTTTGTCTGCTGAAGGCTTTTGCAACTTCTATCACGATTTACAGCGGCGGTAATGGCGGTAATTTTGCTCCGTCACTTTTTGCCGGAGGAACGCTCGGTTATTTGTTTGCAATGATTTGTATACAGACCGGTCTGGAAGGTGTGCCGGTGACCAACCTGGTGCTGGCAGGTATGGCTGGGGTTATGAGTGGTGCGTTATATGCACCGCTTACGGCTATTTTCCTGATAGCGGAATCGAGTTCCGGCTATGACCTGTTCGTACCTTTGATGATCGTTTCTGTCATATCTTACCTGATGGCAAAGTGGTTCTCACCGGTACCGCCGGACCTGAAATCCCTGGCAGATCAGGGAAAGATCTTTACAAGGGAGCATGATAAAAACCTGCTGAATCTCATACCTGCCGGCGATCTTATTGATAAAGCCGCGCAGACCATTCCACTGGATGCTTCTCCGCAGCAGCTTCTGAACCTGATCAAATCGGGGACTAAAAATATCTATGCCGTATTGAATGAGCATGGAAACCTTGCAGGCGTCATTACTTTAGATGATGTGCGTCCGGTGATGTTTACGGATAATATTGCTGCGATCAGTGTGTTGAAGCTGATGAAAGCACCGCCGGCTGTCATTCATTCTGATGATGATATGCCTGGCATCGTTCGCATCTTTGATGAAACGGGCGCCTGGCATTTACCGGTTACGGACGGGCATGATATCTTTGTCGGGTTTATTTCCAAATCAGATGTTTTGACCAGCTACAGGCAGTTGTTGCAGGATTACTCAGAGTAATATCGGCGATATGCATCTTTAAAACAAAAAGGCCGCCGTGTGGCGACCTCTCTCCTGAAATATTATCAGACAAATTTACTATTTGCCTGCAACAAGTTTGATCTTGAAATTGATCTCTTTACTGATCAGGTCATTGGCCTTACCGGGATAGTTAACGCCCCAGTCTTCCCGGGCGATATTGAAATCAGCTTCCGCAGTCAGCACTGAATCAGAAAGCGAAGTGATTCTGGCCGGGAAAGTAATGTTCTTGGAAACTCCCCGGATGGTCAGGTTGGCAGAGATATTTGCCTGTCCGGCTACGCTGTCCGGTTTTACTTCTGTAATTTCCAGCTTAGCTTCCGGGTGATTGGCTACGTCGAAGAAATCTGCGGATTTGAGATGAGTTTCCAGTTGATTCTTCATGTCACCTTTTTGATCCTGGTTGTCGATAGTGGTCAGATCGATCACAAAGTTACCTCCTGTCAGCTGTCCGTCAGTGATCAGTATGGTTCCGGATTTGATCTTGACGGTCCCGGTATGTTGCCCGGTTACTTTTTTGCCCAACCAAACGACTGAAGAGGAATCTGTATTAACTGCCAGCTCGCTTCCTTCAGTTGAAACGACTTCTACCGCTTCGGTGGTTTCTGCTTTTTTGCCGTCCGGATTATTGACGCAGGAAGCCAGTGCAAGAGAAGTAGCAGCGAAAACGAAAAATACTTTTTTCATATCTTATTGTTTAATGTTTTAATAACAACAGTCATACATACGGATTAGTTGTGCCGTATGTTACGATAAAGTAAATAATTCAGGATATTCAACAGATGTAGCCTGTTTTTTGAACGATCATTAAAAAATGCTGCTTATGACAGGTGTTTTTTAATGATCACAAGGTCCGGACAAATCCTGACAGGACGAGCCAGAGAATTGATCAGAACAGATAAGCGCCTTCTGCATATCCTTCTTCTGAGAATACGACATGAATGTGCTCTGTGAAAGTAGTGGCGAGGTCCAGGCCTACAATATCGGCCTTGATAGGAAATCGTTTATGTGTCCGGTCGATCAGTACCGCTACGTGGATGCTGACCGGCGAAAGCGGATAAATAGTCTGCATGGCATGGAAAAGCGTAGCGCCTGTATTACCAACGTCATCTACCAATACTACTTTCTTGTCACAGAGGCCGGTCGTGTCCTGCCGGATAAAAGGTTTTTCGGAATACAGATCTGCCTTATTGACATAGATAGATGCCAGTTCAACTTTGATATCCTGAATGGTCTGTATTTTCATGGCCAGCTGACCGGCCAGGTGAAACCCGCCGTCTTCAATACCCAGTATGACAATCTCGCGGTCTGCATGGTGCAACTCCAGGATCTCATATGCCATCCTGTTGATTTTTTGTTCGATAACTTGTTTGCTAAGTATCTTTTGTGCGTCCTTAGGTAGTGAAAAAGTCATGATTTTGGACCGATTTGGGGCTGATGGTTTAGATTAAATCTAAATAGTTTTCATTTAACTATTCCTTCATTCAAAATTTACCAAATAAGCAGTCATCTGTTTATTTTCGTGCATCCAAATATACCGTTTAATATGCAATTTGTACAAATCGCGCTTTTCATTTTGCTTTCCGGCGTCTCTTTTTTCTTGTTTTACAAACAGGCAAAAATGATTTACGATAACATTATGTTAGGCCGTAAACAACAGGTACATAATGATCCGGCCTGGGGCTTCAAACAAATGTTACTGATCGCTTTCGGGCAAAAAAAGATGTTCAAAATTACATCAGCAGCATTATTGCACCTTGTGATCTATGTCTCATTTTGCATTACACAGATAGAATTAGTTGAAGTTTTCCTGGATGGTATCCTGGGCACGCACAGGATCGTATATCATTTCTTCGAATCTGTCAACAGCTACTTCCTGATGGGCTTGTATTATCTCGCGATCAATATGATCGAAGTGCTGTCCCTGCTCACATTCTTTGTAACGATCGCTTTCCTCTGGAGAAGGAATATGCTGAAGCTGCCGCGTTTCAACAAACCGGAAATGCTGGGATGGCCGAAGAAAGATGCTAACCTGATCCTGATTTTCGAGCTGACGCTGATCACTTTTATCTTTTCTATGAACATTGCAGACAGAGCGCTGCAGCTGCAAGGTACAAATGATCACTATCCTTTGATGTCCGGCGGCGGTTTCCTGCTTTCGGGAGCGGTAGCACCTTTGTTCAAGAATCTGCCTGAAGCTGTGCTGCTCGTGTGGGAGCGTTTAGGCTGGTGGGGACACATCATCATGGTATTTGTGTTCCTGAATTACCTGCCTAAGTCCAAGCACCTGCACATTATACTGGCCTTTCCTAATACCTACTTCAGCCGTCCTGAACCTAAGGGAGAGATCACCAATATGCCAGAGATCATGAACGAGGTTAAGTCCATGTTTGACGATTCATTTGTGGCACCGGAAGTAGAAGGAGAAATCAAATTCGGAGCCAAAGATGTAAGAGATCTTACCTGGAAGAACTTACTGGATGCCTATACCTGTACAGAGTGTGGTCGTTGTACCAAAGCCTGTCCTGCCAACCAGACCGGTAAAAAACTTTCTCCCCGCAAGATCATGATGGATACGAGAGACCGGATAGAGGAAGTGGGAAAAGGTATCCGGGAGCATGGTCCTGAATTTGCGGATAACAAAACCCTCCTGGGTGATTATATCACAAAAGAAGAATTACTGGCCTGTACTACCTGCAACGCCTGCGTGGAAGAATGCCCGGTCAATATCAACCCGCTGAATATTATCATTGAATTGCGTCGTAACCTGATCATGGAAGCGGCAGATTCCCCGGCAGAATGGAATAATATCTTCACTAACCTGGAAAACAACCAGGCGCCCTGGCAGTTCTCTCCTGAAGACAGGCTGAACTGGGTAGAAGATATCAAATAATACCAACCTATTACCATTAAATAAGATCAGTTTCAAATCATAAGAACATGAGTGAATATAAAGTGCCGGTAATGGCTGAAGCAGTTGCAGAAGGCAGAACACCTGAAGTCGTTTTCTGGGTAGGATGCGCAGGTAGTTTTGACCAGCGGGCTCAACGGGTCACCATCGCATTTATCAAAATATTGAATAATCTGGGTATTGATTTCGCTGTGCTGGGTACAGAAGAAGCCTGCACCGGAGATCCTGCCCGCAGAGCAGGAAATGAATTCGTCTTTCAGATGCTGGCTCAACAGAATATTGCTGTGCTGAATGGTTATGAAGTGAAAAAGATCGTGACCACCTGTCCCCACTGTTTCAATATCATCAAAAATGAATATCCTGCTTTAGGCGGTTCATATGAAGTATTACACCACTCTCAATACCTTCAGCAGCTGATCAATGCCGGCAAGCTGACAATAGAAGGTGGAAACTATAAAGGTAAAAAGATCACTTATCATGATTCCTGCTATCTCGGACGTGGTAATGATGTATATGAAGCGCCGAGAAGTGTGATCGAATCACTGGATGCGGATCTCGTGGAAATGAAAAAATGTAAGACCAACGGCCTTTGTTGTGGCGCCGGAGGTTCACAGATGTTCAAGGAAGATGAGCCGGGAGATATGCGTATTAACCAGTTAAGAACAGAACAGGCGCTGGAAGTGACACCGGATGTGATCGCCGTAGCCTGTCCTTTCTGTAATACCATGTTGACAGATGGTGTGAAAGGTGAGGATAAGCAGGATACAGTGAAAGTGCTGGACCTTGCTGAACTTATTGCTTCTGCTAAAGGTTTATAAAATATAACTGACCGGAGATGTTTGTTCCTTTTAACGAAATGCCTGCTGATGCTAGAATATGGATTTATCCGTGTTCCAGGACTTTATCTGATGCTGAAGTTGCGGCCGTAAAGGCTGATGTAAGCGCTTTTGTAGAAGAGTGGTTGTCTCATAAACGGATCGTTAAAGGAAGTGGAACCGTTTTGCATCACCGCTTTATCCTGCTCAGCGCGGATGAGGAAGATGTGGATGTAAGCGGTTGCTCGATAGACAGCTCGGTCAGGTTCATCAAGACCGTAGAAGCCAGTCTAGGTATCGGATGTTTTGAAAGAACCCGGGTTTATTTTCTTAATGCCTCCGGTGAGCTGGATGCTGTGGACTTCAGGGAAATCAGAAGTGCAGCAGAAGAAGGCAGGTTAAATGCAGATACTACTATTTTCAATATACAGGTTTCCAGAGTGGCTGATATGGACGGTCGGTGGATGATCCCGCTGGGCGATTCGCCATATGCCAGGTTCCTGCCCGTAGCGAAATAATATAGTTAGCCAGAGATTTTGTTTAAAAGTAAGACAGCCCCGAACCGGGCTGTTTTTTATTTATACAGCATCCATATTCCCGCTACCAGTTCCATCAGCATAGCGATACCGAGATGTACCAGTACACCCGCTGCAATAGAACGGGTTCTGTAGCTGAGTACGCCCAGGATGATACCGCCGAAAAGAGAGCTGATACATTCTCCGGCCGGTTTGCCGAAGTGGACGAAACAGTAGAATACGGCAGCCGGTAGGATGGCTTTGCTGCCTGCATACCTGACAAATGCCAGGATCAGGAACCCTCTGAAAAAGAATTCAATATGAAAGAACTCGCTGCCATAACAGATTTCATATAGCGTTACATACGCCCAGGTAGGCATGCTTTCTGTGCAAAGATTGACGATGCGCCGGGCAGTAGGATAATAGTTTTGAAAATCAGTGGAAAAGGACGCCGCTATGATCAGGGGAACCATTCCCGCCATCATCCATAAGTAAGGTCTCATATTGACACCTTTCACTTTGAACCCGTACAAAGGTCGTTCTTTCCTGTCGCTGAACCACCAGAAAAGAACGATCAGCAGGAACATCAGGGTTGACTGGAAAACCTGGTCTGCACAGATCCTGATGATGGTCTTTACTGCATAGCTGTCAAAAAACGGTGAGATCCATTCTCTATACTGATAGAAATAACAGTAAATGCAGAAAATAAGCAGGGCGAGAAAAATCCTGATCCATAACCTGATATCCGAGAGCATTTTTCTGCCTTCTCTTGAATAAGCGTAGGAGAGGTAAGCCGGAACCATTGCTGCCGCATAAAGCAGGAAGTAGAGGTACAGGTGCTTTAAAGTACCGTGGTGCCTGTCTATTATACCGTTTTCTATATCATACCGGTAATTCAGGACAATAGCTACGGCTGTATAGGCCAGTACAACCAGGAGGTGGACAGGATGCTGCTCACCGATATAATCCTTGAAATACTGCCAGATAGACCTCATATTTTTTTCAGGATAGTATTAGCCTCGAGATGCCGGATATAGTTGTGTACCAGTGGAGAAAACAACAGGTCAATTTGTTTCCTGAGAATGGATTTAGGCATGAATCTGAAAGGACCTATCTCGATATCTACTTCCAGTCCTGACAAGATCTTATCGGAATCCGGTATATCCCTCAGGTAGACATTAACATGCGGATAGAAAGGCGGCATCAGACATTTTGAGCTGATCCGGTTCATTTCGTCCCAGGCAATAATCTCGTAGTTAATATTGACAGGTATGCCTATGATCACTTCCTTTTCCTGGTACCTGGTACCGATCCAGCCTGCTTTCTTGTCCGTGATGTAACATCTCTCCATAAAAGGGATCCAGGAAGGTCTTCTTTCAAAATCAGTGATCAGCTGCCAGGCTTCCTCTCTGGTGCACAGCACTTCGTTCTCGTAAGCAATTCTCATGCGGAGTGATTGACGCGGCTAAGATGCTTAAATACTTTAGGATTTTGAAATACCGTCAAAAGATTCTATTCCTTCCTCTGTAATAATGTGAATGCTGCTGCCCTGTACGGGCTGTAAAACAGACAGGCCGGTACTTTGCCCGAATGCCGGTAAGATAAGGTGATTTTTATGCTGGTAAAAGCAGGGCAATATCAGCTGCTGTTTACCGGCCCCCCGCAACTGCACGCCGGGATGTAAATGGCCGGATAGGGTAGGTTGTCCATGGGAGTCAGCACAATCATGAAGAAAGCGAATACCGTTATCCAGATATACCGGGTGAATATGGATATCACAATGCTGAGCCAGGGTTTTGTGGAATCTGTCATGGTTGCCTTCTGCCAGGATCATTTGAACAGAAGCATGTGCTGTTCTCCATTGTATGAAGTCTTTGACCGATTGGTTCGGGCGACTGTGAAACAGATCTCCGAGAAAGACGATCTTTTCCGGCTGATGCCGTTCTATCAGGGTGTTCATCGCCAGGTAATCTTTCCTGACGGCAAAAGGCAGTGCAAATCCGTTTTTACGGAGATGCTCTATCTTTCCGAGATGAACATCTGCCAGCACCAGGGTGTTGCTGAGGGGAAGAAAGAGGGCTTTCTCCTTTAGTAAAAGTAAGGGTTGATCGCCGAATTGGAGGGTTACAGTCTCTGAAAGCATGTTGTCTCTTCCGGAACAAATTAAGCCGGGGAAGGTTCATGAAATAATTCATACAATCATTACAGGTAACGGAGCGATAATCGGGTAGCAGAATGATAAATTTGCAGACAATTATGGCTTTGATCGGACGCGATATTCAAGTGGCGAAGACGTACCTGACGGAAGGTAAGCTGGTCGCTATTCCTACGGAAACTGTGTATGGCCTGGCAGCTAATGCTTTGAATAAAGAAGCTGTACTGGATATATTCTCTGCCAAGAAAAGACCTTCTTTCGATCCGCTGATCATACATTCTACAAAGGACAAGATCTTCCGGTGGGTGACAGCGGTTCCTGAAAAGGCCAGGCAACTGGCGGACACTTTCTGGCCGGGATCTTTAACACTGGTCCTGCCCAAATCGGAAGAAGTTCCGTTCGAGGTGACATCCGGATTGGATACAGTAGGCATCCGGGTGCCTAAGCATGATCTTACTCAGGATTTACTGGCGCAATTGGATTTTCCACTGGCTGCTCCAAGTGCCAACCCGTTTGGTTATATCAGTCCAACTACAGCTCAGCATGTCAATGACCAGTTAGGAGAGGAGGTAGATTACATCCTGGACGGCGGGGCATGTGATATAGGAATAGAAAGCACCATCGTGGGATTTGAATCCGGTGAACCCGTTATATATCGCCTGGGCGGATTGACTGTAGAGGCTATAGAGTCTGTGGTCGGTCGGGTGAATATCCGGGTCAACCAGGCCTCGGATCCCCGGGCTCCGGGTATGCTGAAAGCGCATTATGCACCTGGAAAACCTTTGATCCTGGCAGATGATCTCAGTATGGTTAAAGATGATCCGGATGCGGCATGTCTTTTATTTGGAGTGTCACCGGATATTCCGGCTGACCGTTGCTTTAATATGAGCGATAGAGGTGATTATTACGAAGCTGCAGCCCGGCTGTATGCCCTGCTTCGGGAATTGGATCACAGTCCGTATAAAAAAATATATGCCCGGCTATTGCCTGAAGAAGGACTGGGGCTGGCGATTAATGATCGACTGAGAAGGGCTGCCGCACAGGAATAAATTTTTCATTTGTATAAAATACGAACGGGGCAGCCTTTAAGGCTGCCCCGTTATCTTATAGATCTGAAATAAGTTTATTTATTCAGCTTTTTGATCTCGTCGAACATTTCGAGGCGGGCATATACTTCTTTCAACGCTTTGGTCACGTTCTCATCATCTGGCTTTAACTGATGAGCTTTTTGCAGAAGTGGCAGCGCTTTTTCTTTCAGCAATACTTCTCTCTGTGCTTTCAGCGCTTCATATTTCTTGTTGTCGAACTCATCGTTCATTTTCTCAATGATGGCCATTGCATCATTGAAGTAAACGATAGCTTTGTTGTAGTAAGCTTCGTAGTATTCCGGATTAGCTGCGATGGCTTTGTCGTACATGGCCAATGCACCTTCTTTATCACCTTTGCGGTCATGGACGTTAGCAAGCGCCTGATAGAGGGTATGGTTGGAAGGATCCAGCTGGATGGCCTGGTTCAGTTTTTCTTCCAGCACATCCAACTTGTCATTTTCCAGGTAGAAATTGATTTCCTTGTACAGGAGATCCAGGCTTTGCGGATATTGTGCCCTGCCTTCGCTCAGAGTTTTCTCATATTTGTCTTTTAATCCTTTTTGTTTGTAAATGTCAATCAGGATAGTATAGATCACTTCTCTTTTATCACCCAGGGAGAAAAGCTTTTCGCCTGCGCTCTGTGCTTCATCCAGATGCTGAGAGTTATAGCCGGATAAGGCTACAACGAAATACGCCTGTGTATCTACTGTGGTTGCCATTTCGTTTTTGTATAAAAACTCACTGATCTCCAAAGTATTCTTGAAGTTGTTATAAGCACCTTCCCAGTCGGATTTGGAGAAGTTGGCAATACCTTCATTATAGAAGTGGCCACCTACCGCATTCAGACCGTCTTTAACGTCTTTTTTCTTTTTGGGGTTGGCTTCTATTTCAAATGCCTTCAGATAGGCTTCTTTCGCAGTGGTCAGCGCATTCGGGTTAGCTGCCCAGATGTCTTTATGCGCTTCTCTCTGTTCATAGATTCCTTTATAGATATCACCCTTTGTGATCCATGCCTTTGGGAGCGCCTGGACTTCCTCGTTGCCGAAAGCAACATCTATATTTTCTTTTGCTTTGGCCAATTCACCTGATTGCAGGTTGATCTGCGCGGTAGCTACTTTACCTTTCTGTGCCATAACCGGAGCCATGGTCAGCGCCGCCAGAACACCTATAGTAAACAGTTTTTTCATTTGTTATCGTGTTTTTGGTATGGTATTTTCAAATATTGTTCCAATTATGCTTCAGAAGCCGGTTCTGTGTTGTCAGCGCCATTTTCTTCACCTTCAGCACCTTCAGGAATTTCACTATCCTCCTCATTGGTTTTCCCTACTTTCGAGACGGCGGCAATCGTATCGTTATTGCGCAGATCGATCAGCTTCACACCCTGCGTATTTCTACCCATGACCCTCAGGTCACTCAGGCTGATCCGGATGGTGAGCCCTGAGCGGTTGATGATCATCAGGTCATCGTTCTGGGTCACTGAAGTGATGGAGATCAGTTGCCCGGTTTTGTCGGTCGTATTCATGGTGATAACACCTTTACCACCGCGACTGGTGATGCGGTATACCGGTTCGCCGGTTTCCGGATCGTCGAGGTGAGTGCGTTTACCAAATCCGTTTTCGGATACCACCATGATATGCGGTTTTTCTTCCAGCGATCTGTCCACACAAACCATTCCTATGACCTTATCGTCATCTCCCCTGAGCGTAATACCTCTCACACCCATGCCTGTACGGCCGATCGGGCGGGCATCCTCTTCATTGAAGCGGACAGCATATCCGTAGGAGGAAGCCAGGAGGATATCACAGTTGCCGTTGGTCAGTTCAGCAGACAGAAGTTCATCTCCTTCTCTTACGCTGATGGCGTTCACCCCGTTGGTCCTCGGCCGGGAGTATTCCCGGACGGAAGTTTTCTTGACTGTACCGCCGGTGGTCACCATGACGACGTAATGTGAATCCAGGAATTCTTCGTCCTTGAGGTTCTGTATTTTGATATAGGCTTTAACTTTGTCGTCCTGCGGAAGGTTCAGCAGGTTTTGTATAGGCCGGCCTTTGGAGGTTTTGGTACCCTCCGGGATTTCATAAACCTTCAGCCAGTAGCATTTACCTTGTTCCGTAAAGAGCAGCAGGTAATTATGTGTAGTTGCAATGAATAATTGCTCAATAAAGTCATTATCCCGGGTTTTTCCGCCCATTGAACCTTTTCCGCCCCGTCCCTGTACACGGTATTCGTCGAGGCTGGTCCGTTTGATATATCCCATGTGAGAGATCGTCACCACGACTTCTTCGTCAGCAATGAGGTCTTCCATAGAGATGTTATCGCCGAACGGAATGATATCGGTTCTGCGTTCGTCACCATATTTCTTCTTGATGTCCAACAGCTCTTCTTTGATGATCTCCATTCTCAGGTGCTCATGCGCAAGAATGGCGGTCAGCCTGTCGATCAGCTCTTTGACTTCTTTGTATTCATCCCTGATCTTGTCCCGCTCCAGTCCTGTCAGTCTTTGCAGACGCATTTCCAGGATGGCTTTGGCCTGGATCTCGGACAATTTGAAAGTTTCCATCAGTCCTTCTCTTGCCAGGTCTGCGTTGGCAGAATTACGGATCAGCGCGATCACCTCATCCAGGTGATCCAGTGCAATCAGCAAGCCTTCGAGTATATGCGCCCGCTTTTCTGCCTGGGCCAGTTCGTACTGGGTTCTCCTCGTTACCACCTCATGTCTGAATTCTACGAAGTGATGAATGAGATCCCTGAGGTTCAGTACTTCCGGCCGGCCTTTAACCAGGGCAATGTTATTGATGCCGTAAGAAGTCTGCAGTGCTGTATAGAGGTATAAGTTGTTAAGCACAACATTGGGAATTGCATCGCGCTTGAGGTCATAGACAATACGTAAACCGTCTCTGTCCGATTCGTCCCGGATATCTGCGATACCTTCTATTTTTTTGTCATTGATGAGCTCAGCAGTCTTCTGGATCAGGTTTGCTTTGTTGACCTGGTAAGGTATTTCGGTGACAATGATCTGGGTCTTCCCGTTTTTGTCTTCTTCGATTACTGCCTTTCCGCGGACCTTTACTTTTCCGCGACCGGTTCTGAATGCTTCTCTTACACCATCCAGCCCGTAAATGATTCCTCCGGTAGGGAAGTCCGGCGCCTGGATGAAATGCATGAGCTCTTCAACGGTAATATCTCTGTTGTCGATATAGGCTACTATACCATCTATAACCTCCGTGAGGTTGTGAGGCATCATATTAGTTGCCATACCTACAGCGATACCGGAAGCACCGTTGATCAGCAGCTGAGGAACTTTGGATGGCAGAACGGACGGCTCCTGCAGGGAGTCGTCAAAGTTAAGCTGGAAATCAACGGTCTCTTTGTCGAGATCATCGAGCATTTCTTCAGCGATCTTTCTTAACCTGGCTTCAGTGTAACGCATTGCCGCAGGGCTGTCGCCGTCAACGGATCCGAAGTTACCCTGGCCGTCTACCAGCATGTAGCGCAGGGACCATTCCTGGGCCATACGCACCATGGTATCATAAACAGAGGCATCTCCGTGCGGGTGGTATTTACCCAGCACTTCACCAACAATACGTGCAGATTTTTTGTAAGGGCGATTGGAATATACGCCCAGATCTTTCATACCATAAAGTACACGTCTGTGTACAGGCTTCAGCCCATCTCTTACATCGGGGAGTGCTCTCGAGACAATTACAGACATAGAATAATCTATGTATGCGGTCTTCATTTCGTCCTCAATGTTGATAGGGATGATCTTAGGTACGAGACTTTCTTCTTCAGCCATATATTTAATGGTTTTACAACCTACAAAAATACAAATAAATAGGGGCTTCTACGGTAAAGATTTCCACAACGTTAAGAGGTCAGACCACGGTTCCTGAAGTAAAACTTCAGTGTAGAATTATATTGCTCCGGGACACCTGCTTTCCGTACAGATTTACCTGTTTTCGTTCAGCACCAGGGAGGAAGGTATATCTGATAACCAGGGCGCTTTGTCGTCCAACAGCTTTTTCCAGCTTTCATAGCTGATCAGGAGCAGTCCCTGGCTTTGTAAAAATGGTTTGGTGAGCTCACCTTCGTATATTGTCCGGATATGGTTTGGAAATTCCTGGTTGACTGATCTTACAAGCTCCCTGATCGTTAAACTGTCTCTGACTGCTTCTTCTGTACTGAAGAGGGTTATCTGTGCGTCTGTATTGCGGACAAACTTCCGGGCGTATTTAAGCAGGAATGCGTCCTTTTCGGAATACATCGGGATCAGGATCTTGGAAAAGTCTTTAAGATCCCGGTCGATCAGGATGCCTACAGGAACATTACTTCTGGTCAGGAGACTGACTGTCTGTTCATCAAAAGGCGAGGCTTCCAGCCAGTTTTCCTTACCCATGATCTGGTTGACGATTCTTTCGGGATCGATTATCCGGGTTGTAAAACCGAGCATTTTACCCAGTAAACTTCCCTCGTATATGGATTTCCGGACCCCGGAAAGTACTAAGTCGAAATCTCCGGTTTCCGCTACGTCAATGACATCCGAGATGATATTGCCCGATGCTTTGAAGTAGGTGGTGATCTTTTGATTCAGTTGTTTGGCTTCGTCTACAACCATGCTGAATTTTTCTTTCTCGTACTCTTCCGTATCATAGTGGTGCAACTCTTCTATAGGAGCGATATGCATGGCTGTTATGGATGCATTGACACCGTTTTTCCTGACCATCCCGTTGGCCAGCCGTAAAAGTTTTCTGCCTTTTTTAGGGTTGACAAAAGAGATCAGGATTTTGAATTTGCTGGGCTGCGCCAGTTCCTCCGGTATCTCAGATGAAGACTTGAACAGCCAGTCGATCAGATCCAGCGCAGGACCGGTCATGAAGGTGGTACTCAGGGCCATAATAACCATCATGGCGAATATCTGCGGGGATAACACGCCCAGGTCGTATCCTATATTGAGGACCACAAGCTCCATCAGTCCCCTGGTGTTCATCAGTGCTCCTATGGTAAGGCTGTCTTTCCAGCCTTGTCCTACAAACTTCGCCGCCAGTGCGCTTCCTATGAATTTGCCGGCTACTGCTACTACGATGATCAGTCCCGTGATTTGCCAGAGGCGGATGTCATTGAGCAGGCCTATCTCTGTCCTGAGCCCGGTGAAGACGAAGAAGAGAGGTAATAACAGCACCAGGGCTACATCTTCTACTTTTTCTATAAAGATATTCCGGAATTTCATGTTATCCGGCATGATCGCACCTGCCATGAATGCGCCGAAAAGTGCATGGATCCCGATGATCTCGGTGAGGTAAGAAGAGATGATCAGCACCAGGAAAAAGATCGCTACGACAGGTTTCCCCAGGCTTTCCCTGGAGGTGTGGAGTTCTGCTATGCGTTTAAGGAACGGACTGACAATCCTGATCATGAGCAGCACATACAATACGGATAAGGCGATAACATATAAGGCGCTGACAAATGAGCCGGCCTTGACAATTGCAATAACAACAGCGAGCAGGCACCAGGCGGTGATGTCATCCGCAGCAGCACAGGTGATCACGATGGTGCCCAGCCGGGTTTTCTGTATGCCGCGTTCCTGTACGATCCTGGCCAGCACGGGGAATGCCGTAATGCTCATGGCGATGCCGATGAAAAGGCTGAAGGAAAGGAACTGTACATTGTCCGGTGCAAAGAACCGGTAGATATAGTAGGAAAATCCTACGCCCAGGACAAAAGGGAAAACGATGCTGGCGTGGCTGATGACCACAGCTTCATGTGCTTTGTTTTTCAGCACCTTCAGATCCAGTTCCATTCCTACTATGTACATGAAGAAAATCAGTCCGATCTGGCTGAGGAACTGGAGATTGCCTAATGATTTGGCGGGGAACAGCAGATCGGAAAACTCCGGGAAGTACATTCCGACCAATGACGGTCCCAGGAATATACCGGCGATCATTTCTCCGATAACAGAGGGTTGACCGATCTTATTGGCGAACCAGCCGAATAACCTGGCTGTAATAACGATCGTAATGATCTGAGCCAGCAGAATGGCAAGCGGATGACCGATATTGTGCTGCATGGAAGCAAGAAATTCGCCCCACTGCCCTTTATTGCTGATCTGTACGGTGATATTTCTATCGGTTTCCAGAAGACGTCCCTGAATAATGATCCAGTACATCAGTAAGGAACATCCGCTGATGACAGTAACATAGAATATGGAGTTTTTTAACTTATCCATCAGCCTGGTAATTAGAGATCGGTATGGGAGGAACGGATATTCCCTGGTATAAAAATCCGAACTTAATAAATATGAATTGTTGCTTTACGGTTATTTTTTTCAAAAAAATGAGCTTCAATTGAACATATGCCTGCGATGTAACGGTAAAAGGGGGCTAAATATGTGGTTTAACAAATGAAACAGGGCTGTCTCAGATATCTGGAACAGCCCTGTTTATATATTGGGTAAGTTTGTTTACCATCCGCCGCTGGCCCCGCCACCACCGAAGCCACCGCCACCGAAGCCACCAAAACCTCCTCCGCTACCGCCGCCAAATCCGCCGCCGGAGCTACCTCCGAAGCCGCCGAAACCTCCACCGATGAAAGGCGGAATATATCCTCTATGGCCGCTTCCGGTATAAGTGTGGTGTTTTTCTGCCCGCATGGAGATCAGGATAATGATGACGATCAGGATTAAAATCAGGATGATGGTTCCCATGGCAGATCCTCCTCCTCCTCCTCCTTTGGCATCAGCTGCAAAACCGCCACTGAGCAAAAGGATCATCCGGTCTGTACTTTCATTTAGTCCCTTGTAGTACTGACCTTGTTTGAAATTAGGAGTCATGATCTCTCTGAGGATCCTGTTGGCATCGATGTCAGAGATATATTGACCGATATTATACCCTGTCTGGATATCAAACTTTCTTTCATCCCTCGCTATGAGGATCAATATACCGTTGTTCTTATCTTTTTCGCCGATACCCCACTTGCGCGCCAGCCGGATCCCATATTCCTCTACCGGATATTCACCTATTGTAGGAACGGTAACGATCGCTATCTGTGTAGAGGTGGAATCATCATATGCGACAAGCTTGCTTTCCAGCCTGGCTACCTCTTCAGGTGATAACATCCCTGCAAAGTCATTGACCAGCCTGGGCGGTTTGGATGGTGATACGATGTCATCATCTCTGAACTTAGCCTGTCCGTGTACAGCTGCCATAGAGATAATGGCTACCAGGAAGGTGAGTAACCATTTTCTAAAGCTGGCCACCATAAGATATGTCATCGGGTAAGTCATTGGTGTCGTTTTTTGCATCGTAGGGGAAATATTCCTGCAGTTTTCTTCCTATCTCCAGGATAGCCTCTGCTACGCCTTCGTCAAATTCTTTTTTCTTAAAGTGTTCTACCATTTTATAGACGGTATCATTCCAGAATCCGGCACCGACTATGGCATCGATGTTGGCATCGCCGAGGATGCAAAGCTTATTATCCTGAGCAGCGATGTATATCAGCACTCCATTCTTATTGGGTAATTGATCCATTCCCAGATGAAAGAATGTTTCCTGAGCCTGCAGCATGACCTCTTTTTCGCAATGCGCGTCTATGTGTACTTTGATCTCCCCGGAAGTTTTTCGTTCCGCCCGTTGAATAGCGGCTACAATCGCTTCGGGATTCTTAAAAAAGTTTCTGACTTGTGGCATGATGCTTAGAATTGGACTTTAGGGGCTTTTTCTGCGCCTGCTTCCGATTTGAAACCTTCTTTTTCAGTGAATCCGAATATTCTGGCAGTGATGACGGCCGGGAAGGTCCGGATAGAGGTGTTATAGGTTTTCACAGTAGCGTTGAAGTCTCTCCTGGAAATGTTGATCTTTTGTTCTAAACGGGCCAGCTGCGCCTGGAGATCCATAAAATGAGCACTCGCTTTGAGGTCCGGGTACCGTTCTATGGTCATCATCAGTCTGCTCAGTGATCCAGATAACGCAGCTTGTGCCTGCTCAAATTTTTCAAGGTTAGCCGGAGTGATCTCGTCTGCGCTGATGTTGACGCTGGTTGCATTGGCCCTGGCCTGGATCACTTCCGTCAGTGTCTCTTTTTCAAACTGTGCATATCCTTTTACGGTAGAGACAAGGTTGTCTACCAGGTCATAGCGTTCTTGATAAGCAGCTTCTACGTTAGACCAGGACTCTTTTACAGACTCATCATTTTTGACTATTGAGTTATAAGAACAGCTTGAAAAAAGCGCGGAGCTCATCACGGCTACAATTGAGATGATCAGGAATCTTTTCATTGTGGAATTTTTATTTGTAACAATAAACGACAGGGAAATTAGGAAAAGTTCCAGTACAATACTTTAGTTCTAAAGTTTTTTTAACCTCTTCCCGGTCGGATTAGTTCTGATATACTCTAACTTTACTGGTTAATGGAATATTTACCTTTAATAGAGCAGGTTCGTCTGAAAGTAAGGCAGTACCAGGACGAGGGCAAGAAGCTTTTTGCCAGCTCTTCTTTCCAGACGCATTCCATCCCGATGTTGCATATCCTGTCCAGGATAGATAATACGATTCCCGTAGTATTCCTCAATACCGGGTTCCTGTTCCCGGAAACACTTTCATACAGGGATCTCATCTGCGATCTGTATGGATTGAAAACCATCAGTGTGGTCTCTGATACGCCGAGAAGCATGCAGAAGGATGGTAACGGACGGTTCCTGTTTGCCAGCGACCCGGACTACTGTTGTCACCTCAATAAGGTTGTTCCGATGGAACCTATCTTACGTACTTATGACGTCTGGATCAATGGTGTCCGCGCCGACCAGAACGCCAACCGGAAAAATATGAAGGAAGAACAGATGACTCCGCAGGGAGCGCTGCGCTATCATCCGATGTTGCCGTGGACCAACAAAATGATCTGGGCTTATATCAGGGAATTCGATATTCCCCGTCAGCCGCTGGAAAACCAGGGCTATTCTTCCAGCATCGGTTGTGAGCCCTGCACCAGGAAAGTGGATCCTTCCGCTTATTCAGATGAGCGGATGGCCCGTTGGTTCGGAATGAATAAAACGGAATGTGGCCTGCACACGGAACTGATTAAATAATTTATAATTATAAGTAGCTTAGCTACCACTACTATACACCAATCCTACAATATGAAAGTACTCATTACGGGCGGCGCCGGTTATATAGGTACCGAACTGGTAAAAAAACTGGTAGACCACCCACAGATTACTGAAATCATTATTTATGATAACCTGGCAAGAGGGTCTTACAGCTTCTTCCTGACACCGGGAATAGGCGGTGATCATATCCGTTTTATCCAGGCGGATATTCTGAATACCCGTAAGCTTTCCAGGATTGTCAAGGAGGTGGATATTGTTTATCACCTGGCGGCCCGTATCCAGACACCTTTTGCGGAAACGGATCCTCACCTGTTCGAGCAGGTCAATCACTGGGGAACGGCTGAGCTGACCTATGCGCTGGAAGAAGCCAGCAATATCAAGGCTTTTATTCATGTCAGCAGCATTTCTGTATATGGTGCTTCCACCAAGGGTAAAAAGTTGAATGACCTGTCCAAGGTTAATCCGAGGACGAATTACGGAATAAGTAAGATGCGGGGAGAAGGATTTGTCGAACGGCTGATGGATCTGAAAAAGTTCCCTGTTTATATTCTCCGGGTCGGCAACGTTTACGGTCATAGCAACAGTATGCGTTTTGATGCGGTGATCAACCGGTTCGCTTTCGAGGCTAATTTTATCAAACGTATCCATATTCACGGTGACGGTCAGCAGAGCCGGGCATTTATACATGTGCACCAACTGACCAAAAATCTCGCGGCCATTCCGTTTAAAGATATTCCTTCTGGTATTTATAACATGGTGGACAATAATCATTCTATCATGGATATCGCCATGCTGCTGAAAGATCTGATCCCCGACCTGGAAATGCTATTCATTAACCAGCATCTTAAGCTGAGAGATATGCTGGTGGAGGAGGATTGCAGGATCTATCACTACCTGGAACGGGAACCGAGCAGTCTCAAGCTCGAGATCATCGAGATGATCAATAAATTTGCTTTCCATCCGTAAGATATCAGGAGCCTCCGGGCTCTTTTTATTTTCTCGTAAACCATGGAGAAAATGAGGAACATGAAGCACTCAATCTTAATGAACCTTCATGCTTTAATGTTTTCTTTTTTGAACTATGAAGGGGTTAAGGGATATTAAGAAACGGCCATTCTTAATGATTCTTCTTTGAAACCATGACGGAGTTAAGAAATAGATACAAACCTTAATGAACCTTCATGCATTGATGGTTCTTTTACTTTTGAACCATGAAGGGGTTAAGGGACATGAAGAAACGGTCATTCTTAATGATTCTTCTTTGAAACCATGACGGAGTTAAGAAATAGATACAAACCTTAATAAACCTTCATACCTTAATGGTTCTTTTACTTTTGAACCATGAAGATTCTGTGTTAAATAGCAAGCAATATTGTATAAAATTTTCTGTTTACCTTCCAAGGCCCAACAAGTTTTTAAGACTGCTGTATATTGATTTAGGTATATTTGTTCTATAAAACGGT
>Ga0206116_1000087_pt1 | contig 146154 bp, 154 predicted proteins | sample 3A1Ametagenome_FD_178000 | JGI IMG/M metagenome (GOLD analysis project Ga0206116, IMG submission 178000) | Enriched microbial communities from leaf-cutter ant dump, University of Wisconsin, Madison, United States - 3A1A | ecosystem: Environmental > Terrestrial > Nest > Insects nest > Nest dump...
TGACATCGGCTAAGTGCTGATCGACAGCATCGATGCCCAGGAAGAAGCCCTGACCTTCATCCGCCAGGTGATGCCGCAGTACGCCAGCAAGGTCAAGCTGTACGAAGACAGCGTCCCGCTGTTCAACCGCTTCCAGATCGAAAGCCAGATCGAGACCGCCTTCCAGCGCGTGGTCGACCTGCCGTCCGGCGGCTCGATCGTCATCGACCCGACCGAAGCCCTGGTCTCCATCGACATCAACTCGGCGCGCGCCACCAAGGGCAGCGACATCGAGGAAACCGCCCTGCAGACCAACCTGGAGGCGGCCGAGGAAATCGCCCGTCAACTGCGTCTGCGCGACATCGGCGGCCTGATCGTCATCGACTTCATCGACATGACCCCGGCCAAGAACCAGCGCGCCGTGGAAGAGAAGGTCCGCGAATGCCTGGAAGCCGACCGCGCCCGCGTGCAGGTTGGCCGCATCTCGCGCTTCGGCCTGCTGGAAATGTCCCGTCAGCGCCTGCGCCCTTCCCTGGGCGAAAGCAGCGGCATCGTCTGCCCGCGCTGCAGCGGCACCGGCATCATCCGTGACGTCGAGTCGCTGTCCCTGGCGATCCTGCGCCTGATCGAGGAAGAAGCCCTCAAGGACCGCACCGCCGAAGTCCGTGCCCAGGTACCGATCCCGGTCGCCGCGTTCCTGCTCAACGAAAAACGCAACTCGATCACCAAGATCGAACTGCGCACCCGTGCCCGCATCGTCATCCTGCCGAACGATCACCTGGAGACGCCGCACTTCGAAGTCCAGCGCCTGCGCGACGACAATCCGGAAGCCCTGAGCGGTCAATCCAGCTACGAAATCGCTGCCACCGAAGTCGAGGAAGCGCCGCAAGCCGCCGCCACCCGCACCCTGGTTCGCCAGGAAGCCGCGGTGAAGACCGCGCCGGCCCGCGCCAACGCCCCGCTGCCGACCCCGGAAGAGCAGCCTGCAGCTGCGCCTGCCGCCCCGGTGCACGTCGCACCCGAGCCAAGCCTGTTCAAGGGCCTGGTCAAGTCGCTGGTGAGCCTGTTCGCCGGCAACAAGGAAGAACCTGTCGCCCCGGCTGTCGCCGAGAAGCCTGCCGCCGCCGAGCGCCCGCAGCGCAACGAAGAGCGTCGCAACGGTCGCCAGCAGAGCCGCAACCGCAACGGCCGTCGCGAGGAAGACCGTAAGCCACGCGAAGAGCGCGCCGAGCGCGCTCCACGTGAAGAGCGTCAGCCACGCGAGGAAGCCCAGGTCCGCGAGGAGCGCGCACCGCGTCCGCCACGCGAAGAACGTCAACCACGCGCGCCGCGCGAGGAGCGCCGCTCCCGCGAAGAGCGTCCGGTCCGCGAACTGCGCGAGCCGCTGGATGCTGCACCGGCCGTGCGTGAAGAGCGTCCGGAGCGCGCACCGCGGGAAGAACGCGCACCACGTGAAGAGCGTGCGCCACGCGAAGAACGCGCACCACGGGAAGAACGCGCCCCACGCGAGGAACGTGCTCCACGTGAAGAGCGCGCCCCACGCGAAGAACGCCAGCCACGCGAGGAGCGTCAACCGCGTCCGCCGCGTGAAGAGCGTCAGCCACGCCCTGCCGAGCAGGCTGCCGAGGCCGCCGAGGAGCAACTGCCGAACGAAGAACTGCTGCAGGATGACAACCAGGAAGGCGCTGAAGGCGAACGTCCGCGTCGTCGTTCCCGCGGTCAGCGTCGTCGCAGCAACCGTCGCGAGCGTCAGCGCGATGCCAACGGCAACCTGGTCGACGGCGATGAAGCCGGTGAAGAAGGCCAGGAAGCAGACGCAAGCGAACTGGCTGCCGGCCTGGCCGTAACCGCTGCCGTCGCTTCCGGCGTCATCAGCGCCAACGCCGAAGCCGAGGCTCACGCCCAGGCCGAACGCGCCACCGCCACTGTCGAGGAAAGCGCACCACAGGTCGAGCCTGCGCCCGTGCAATCCCAGGCTGCCGAGATCGCTGAAGTGGTCGAAGCAGTGAAGCCAGCCGAGGAAGCGCCACAAGCCGACATCGCACCGGTCGTCGAGCAACCTGCCAGCGTCGTCGAGGCGGTTGAGCCTGGTGTCGAGCCCGTGGTCGAGGTCACTCCGACCCCAGTCGAGCAAGCTGTCGAAGCGCCTGCACCTGTCGTTGAAGCGCCTGCCGAGCCGGTCGTTGCCGTACAACCGGAAGCTCAGGAACCGGTGGTGGAGCCTCAGCCACAGGCCGAAGTCGTGCCTGCCGAGACCCCAGCCGTAGTGGAAACGCCAGCACCTGCAGCCGAAGAAGCGCCCGCCGTCGAGCCGGCTGCACCTGAAGCACCAGCGGCAATGCTGCCAAATGGCCGCGCGCCGAACGACCCACGCGAAGTGCGTCGTCGCAAGCGTGAGGCCGAAGCAGCCGCTGCTGCTGCCGCAGCGGCAGCGGCCACCGCCGAAGCACAGGTCACCGAGGCGCCTGCCGCCGAAGAGACCGCGCCGGAGGCCGTGGAAGAAGCGCCAAAAGCCCTGGAAACCACTGAAGAGCACAAACCGCACTTCTGATTCCAAGGCTGAAAAAAGCCCCGCCAGTGAAGACTGGCGGGGCTTTTTTATTACCTGGACGGCAAGCAAGCAGCGCTACGGCTTGCGGTTGCCGTCAATACAGATTCGGCTCCATCTCCAGCTCGACGCCAAAACGCTCGAGGATATCGTCCTGGATCTTCTGCGCCAGCACGTGCAATTGCTCGCCCGTCGCCTGGCCGTAGTTCACCAGCACCAGCGCCTGCATCCGGTGCACGCCGGCATCGCCATCGCGATACCCCTTCCAGCCCGCCTGCTCGATCAGCCAGCCTGCCGCCAGCTTCATCTCGCCATCGGCCTGTGGATAAGCCACCAGCCCTGGATGCTGCTCACGAATGCGCGCGGCCAGTTCGGCACTGACCACCGGGTTCTTGAAGAAGCTGCCGGCATTGCCCAGCTCGGCCGGATCCGGGAGCTTTTCCCGGCGAATGCTGCAGATCGCCTCGCCGACATCCCGGGCCGTCGGCTGCTCGATACCCTGCTCCGCCAGGCGCTGGCGCACCGGCCCGTAGTCCAGGTGCAGCGGCGCCACACGGCTCAGGGCGAAACGTACCCGCAGGATGATCCAGCGCCCGGGATTGCGCTTGAAATGGCTGTCGCGGTAGGCAAAGCCGCACTCCTCGAGACTGAAGTCGCGCAGGTCGCCGGTCTGCCGGTCCAGCGCGGTAAGGCCGGCGAAGACATCCTTGATCTCCACGCCATAGGCGCCGATGTTCTGCATCGGTGCAGCACCCACGGTGCCCGGGATCAGGCTGAGGTTCTCCAGGCCCACCAGGCCGTGCTCCAGGGTCCACTGCACGAACGGATGCCACGGCTCGCCCGCCTCGGCCTCGACCACGACCCGCTGGCCGTCGTCGGACAGCAGGCGAATGCCGCTGCTGCTCATGCGAATCACCAGCGCGGTGACGTCCTGGGTCAGCAACAGGTTGCTGCCACCGCCGATCACCAGCGCCGGCAGGTCCTCGATGGCGGCATAGGCCAGCAGTTGCCGGACCTCGTCGTCACTGGTGGCCTGGGCAAAATGACGCGCCGCAGCCTCGATCCCGAAGCTGTTGTAGGGCTTGAGGGAGACATTGGATTCGACCTTGGCACTCATAACCGCCCCCTCAGTTCGATGACCAGGCCTCGACAGGCCGCCTCGACCAGGTCGAGGACCTGCTCGAAGCCCTGCTCGCCGCCGTAGTAAGGATCCGGCACCTCGTCCAGCGCACCCTCGTAGCGGCGCAGGAACAGGTCCAGCTCGGCGCGGGCATGACCCGGGCGCATGGCCTGCAGGTGGGCCAGATTGCTCTTGTCCATCGCCAGGATCAGGTCGTAGTCGCTGAAGTCGGCGACACTGACCTGCTGCGCACGCTGCGCCGACAGGTCATAGCCGCGCAGTTGTGCGGCGCGCTGGGTGCGGCTGTCCGGCGGACCACCGACATGCCAGTCGCCGGTGCCGGCCGAAGCCACCTGAATGACGTCGGCCAGCCCGGCCTCGTGCAGTTGATGGCGCAGCACGCCTTCCGCGGTCGGCGAACGGCAGATATTGCCCAGGCATACGAACAGGACGCGCATCAGGCCTCCAGCAAGCGCCGCACGCGCTCGAGATCTTCCGGTGTATCGACGCCCACCGGCGGTGCTTCCAGGGCATCGGCGACGTGAATGCGCACGCCGTGCCAGAGGGCACGCAGTTGCTCCAGCGCCTCGGTCTTCTCCAGCCAGCACGGGCCCCAGCCAACGAAGTCCTGGAGGAAGCCCGCACGGTAGGCGTACATGCCGATGTGGCGGCGATACGGCACGCCCTCCGGCAAGGTTTCGCGGCTCTGCGCCAGCGCATCGCGGGCCCAGGGCAGCGGCGCGCGACTGAAGGTCAGCGCCAGGCCATTGCAGTCGGCGACCACCTTGACCACGTTGGGGTTGAACAGTGCCTCGACCTCTTCGATCGGCTCGCCCAGGGTGGCGATGCCCGCCTCCGGGTGAGCCGCCAGGTTGGCGGCTACCTGGTCGATGATCGACGGCGGGATCAGCGGCTCGTCGCCCTGCACGTTGACCACGATGGCATCGGCGGGCAGCCCCAGCGCGGCGGCGACTTCGGCCAGGCGGTCGGTGCCGGACTCGTGGTCGTCACGGGTCAGCAGCACCTGCGCACCGAAGGCCTCGCACGCCGCGACGATGCTCGCGTCGTCGGTGGCGATCACCACGCGCTCGGCACCGCTCTTGCGCGCCTGTTCCCAGACATGCTGGATCATCGGCTTGCCGGCGATCGGCAGCAGCGGCTTGCCCGGCAGGCGCGTGGAGCGCAGGCGGGCGGGAATCACGACGGTGAAGGCCAGGCTCATTTGTCCAGGCGCTCGTCGTCGCTCAGGGTGCGTGCTTCGCTTTCCAGCATCACCGGGATGCCGTCGCGAATCGGATAGGCGAGACCGGCGCCCTTGCTGATCAGCTCGGTCTTGTCGGCACTGAGCTTGAGCGGGCCCTTGGTGATCGGGCAAGCGAGGATATCGAGCAGTTTGGTGTCCATGGGTATTCCTCAGGCCTGTGGCCGGAAACAGAAAAGAATCAGGGCTGCCGGGTATTCGGCAGCAAGCGTGCCAGTTGCTCGTCGAGCCAGCGCACGAAGGCCGGCGACGGTTGCGCATCGACGGCCAGGTACCACCAGTCCGCTTCGGCGAAAGCGCGACATTTCACGGCATCTTTCTCGGTCATCACCAGCGGCAGCGGCGGGCTGAAACGCAAGGCTTCGGCGCTGAACGCGGCATGATCGGCGAAAGGATGCTCCATTGGTATCCAGTCTAGCCCGCGCAGGGTGTTGAAGAAGCGCTGCGGGTTGCCGATGCCGGCCACGGCGTGCAGGGCCTGGCCGGCGGGAAAGTGATCCAGCGGGAAGCGTTCACCGCTGCGCAGGTTGACCAGGGCGCTGGGCTGCAGGCTGAAGGCGAAACCGTCTTCGCGGTCGGCGACAGCGCCGTTATAGAGCAGCGCGTCGACAGCCTGCAGGCGCTCGACCGGCTCGCGCAACGGGCCGGCCGGCAGGCAGCGGCGATTGCCGAGGCCACGGGCAGCGTCGATCAGCACCAGCTCCAGGTCACGGGCCAGGCGGTAATGCTGCAGGCCGTCGTCGCACAGGATCAGGTCCAGCGGCTCGGCGTCGAGCAAGGCGCGCACGGCCTGGGCACGGTCCGGGTCGATCATCAGCGGCACGCCGCTGCGCTGCACGATCAGCAGGGGCTCGTCACCGGCATGTTCGGCGGGCTGCTCGGCGCGGACCCGCCACGGCAGTTGCGGCGGTTTCGCGCCATAGCCGCGGCTGACCACGCCGACCCGCAGGCCGCGCTGGCGACAGTGTTCGATGAGGAAGAGGATCAGTGGCGTCTTGCCGGTGCCACCCACGGTGATATTGCCCACCACCAGCACCGGCACCGGGGCGCGGTAGATGCTGCCCTCGCCGGCCAGGAAGCGCTGGCGCTTGCCGCGTACCACCTTGCGGTACAGGGCTTCGAGGGGCGAAAGCAGCGCAAGCAGCGGATGGCCCTCGTACCAGGCCGCCAGCAGGCGATCGGCGAAGGCCATCAGGGCGTCCCCGGCGCGGCCTCGACCGTGGTCATGCGCAGGTGGCTGAAGCCGAGCTTGCCGGCCGCGTCCATTGCGGTCACCACGGACTGGTGCGGGGTCTTGCCGTCGGCACTGATCGCCAGCGGCAGCTTGCTATCGCCACCGGACTCCTTCTGCAGGGCCTCGGTCAGGGTCGCCAGGTCGCTCTTGGGCAGCAGGTGGTTGTTCACCGAGTAGACGCCGTCGGCGCTGATGGTGATCTCCACCAGCTTCTGCTCGGACTCGGTCGGCGGCGTGCCGCTGGCGGATTCCGGCAGCTCGACGCGCAACTGGGTCTCGCGGGTGAAGGTGGTGGTGACCACGAAGAACAGCAACAGGATGAAGACCACATCGATCAACGACGCCAGGTTGATGTCAACGTTCTCGCGTTGCTTGCGCCGGAATTTCACGCCTTGCCCTCGGACAGATCGACGTCACGGTCGCCCTGCACCACTTCGACCAGCTTGATCGCCTCCTGCTCCATGCCCACCACCAGTTCGTCGATGCGGCGTTGCAGGAAACGGTGGAAGAACACCGACGGGATACCGACCATCAGGCCGGCGGCGGTGGTGATCAGGGCCTTGGAGATACCCCCGGCGAGCACCGCGGCGTTGGCGGTCATGCCCGAGCCCATGAACGAGCTGAAGATGTCGATCATGCCCAGCACGGTGCCCAGCAGGCCCAGCAGCGGCGCCATGGCGGCGATGGTGCCGAGGGCATTGATGTAGCGCTCCAGTTCGTGGATGACCCGGGCGGCCGCCTCCTCGATGCACTCCTTCATGATCTCGCGACCATGCCGGGAGTTGGCCAGGCCTGCGGCGAGGATCTCGCCCAGCGGCGAATCCGCGCGCAGGGCCTTGAGCTTTTCGGTGTTGAGTTGCTTGTCCTTGATCCAGCGCCACACCTGCCCCAGCAGGTGCGGCGGCGTCACGCGACTGGCGCGCAGGGTCCACAGGCGCTCAGCGACGATAGCCATGGCAGCGATGGAACTCAGAATGATCGGCAGCATCATCCAACCACCGGACTTGACCAATTCCCACACAGTAAGGACCCCCTCGGAAAAAGTTCTGCACTCTACCATAGGGGCCGTGGCTGCCGAAGGCTGTCATGTCGGTTCGCGCCAGAAACGCCGCCGTTCGCGCAATCCCCGCGGCTCGCCGAAGCTGCCGAGGCGCAGGTGCACCGCTCCCAGCAGCGCGCTGTCGTAGGCGGCGATCCGTCGCACGGCATAGCGGGCCATGACGATCGGCGACGGATGGCCGAAGCCGTTGTGGCGACCACGGGAAATGAACGCCCCACGCGGCTGCAACACCTCCAGGAAGCGTGCGCTGGAGGAGGTGCGGCTGCCATGGTGGGGCGCCTGCAACCAGTCCACCGGGCCAGCCTGCGGCCCCTGCAGCCAGGCCTCTTCGGCGTGGCGATCGATATCCCCGGCCAGCAGCAGGGTTTCACCCACGGCCTCGACCTTCAGCACGCAGGAATGCTGGTTGCTGTCGCCGGCGTCCTGCCACTGCCAGAGGGAGAACCGCACGCCATCCCACTCCCAGCTTTCGCCACTGGTGCAGGGCTGCGCCGGGACCGCCTGGTCCGGCTCGCCGGCGATCACCCGGCGTACCGGCATGCCACCCCGAACCGCCGCCGCGCCACCGGCATGATCGGCATGGGCGTGACTGATCAGCATCAGGTCCAGCGCCTCGATACCCAGCCTGCGCAGGCTCGGCAGCACCACTCGCTCGCCCAGGTCCAGGTCTTCCCGGGCCGGGCCGGCATCGTAGAGCAACGCATGCTCGCGGGTGCGCAGGACGAAGGCCAGGCCCTGGCCGACATCCAGTTGCCAGACATCCACCTGCCCCGGCGGAATCGCCTCCCGTGGCGTGAAACCGGCCAGCAACAGCAGGGGCCAGCCGAGCACGCGCATCGGCAGGCCAGCGGGCAATAGCAGCAGGAGCGCGCCCAGGCACACCAGCAGCCAGCTCCACAACGGCAGCGCCGGCGCGATCCAGGCAGGACGCCAGTCCGCCAGCCAGCCCAGCAGCGCGAACAACAGATCGAGCAAGCCACCCGCCAGCCACAGCAGCGCCTCACCCAGCCAAGGCAGCGACAACAACAGCGTGCCTGCCAGTGCCAGCGGCAATACCAGAACGCTCAACCAGGGCACCGCGAACAGATTCGCCAACGGCGCGCTGAGGCTGACCGGCAGCGCCAACGCCAGCAGTACCGGCAACAGGCCGATGGCGATGCAGCATTGTGCCCGCCCCCAGGCGCGCCACATCGACCAGGCACCCAGGCGCCCGCTGAACACCAGCACCAGTACCGCGACCGCAGCGAAGGACAGCCAGAAACCTGGCAACAGACTGGCCAGCGGCTCGAACAGGAGCACACCGTTCAACGCGATCAACAGCGGCCAGGCAATGCCCAGGTGGCGAAAGCGCAGGCGCCAGAGCAGCACCACCGCGAGCATGATGCAGGCGCGCTGCACCGGTACCTGGAAACCGGCCAGCAGTCCATAAGCGAGAGCAGCGGCGAACGCCAGGCCACAGGCCCAGGGCAGCCAGGGCTGGCGTGGCGGCCACCAGCCAAGGCGAAACAGGCCGAACACCAGGCCATAGACCAGTCCGGCCAGCAGGCCAATGTGCTGCCCGGAGATCACCAGCAGGTGCACGGTGCCGGTCGCCTGCAACACCTGCCAGTCCTCGCGCGCCAATCCTGCGCCGTCGCCGAGCACCAAGGCCGCGAGCGCACCCTCCCGGCCATTGGCATCCACCGCGAGCAGGCGCTGGCGGATCGCGTCGCGCCAGGCGCCACTGGCAGCGGACAGCCGCTCGCCATCCTTGACCGAGCCCTGGCCGCCGATCCGCCGCGCCAGCAGCACGGCCTCCGCATCCTGGCCGTGAGGATTGAGCAATCCCTGGGGGCGCTTCAGCGTCACCGCCAGGCGCCAGCGCTCGCCACTGCCGACCGGCGGCGCGTCCTGCCAGGTCAGGCGCAGGCGCTGCGGCAAGCCGACACGCCGCGACCACGGCTCGTCCAGGTCGAAGCGCACCAGCCGTTCGTCCTGCTGCGGCAGGCCGACCACTCGCCCTTCGATCCACAGGGTGCGGCCATCGAGTGCCGGATCCAGCCGGTCATCCAGCGCACTCTGCGCCGACAGGCTCGTCCAGCACAGGCCGAGGAGGAAAAACGCCAGGGGCAAGAGACGCCGCCACAGGCCCACCAGGCCCAGCAAGGCGAACCCCAGCAGCGCACCGACGGACGGCAGCGCGGGGAGAAATACCGGACACAGAAGTCCGAGTGCGAGCGCCAACATCCCTGTACGCGTCATCTGAGCCCCGGATAAAACGAAACGACCCCGCAGGCTTAGTCCATGGCGGGGTCGGGCTCACTTATTAATTGTCACAAAGTCTGAATAGGCACCGGTTGTAATACGTGCATACTTGCCACCTTCCGCACGCCGAGACCCCACATGCCGCGTCGACTTTTCAAACGCTACATGCCCGATCCGACGGTCATCAGGGAACACAAGTCCTTACGATTTCTCGGCCGGCTGCTGCATGACGCCAACCTCTGGCACCTGAATCGGCATTCGGTGGCGCGGGCGATGGCGGTGGGGCTGTTCGCCGCGTTCATTCCGATCCCCCTGCAGATGCTGCTCGCCGCCAGCCTGGCGGTGCTGGTGCGCGGCAACATGCCGATCGCGGTCAGCCTGGTCTGGCTGACCAACCCCATCACCATGCCGCCGGTGTTCTACTGCACCTACCAGATGGGTGCCTGGCTGATGGGCATTCCGCCACGGACCCTGCCCGAGGAAATCACCTTCGAATGGATCACCGAGCAACTGGCCACCCTGTGGCAGCCCTTCCTGCTCGGCTCGGTGGTGTGCGGCCTGCTGCTCGGCGCCCTCGCCTACTGCCTGACCATGCTCTACTGGCGCTGGTGGGTGGGCAGGCAGTGGCGCCGGCGCAAGGCGCGGTCAGCTGCGCATTCCGCGCCCACTGACCAGTAGCCGCACACAGCCGAAGTACAGCACGGCGGTGGCGATCAGCATGAAGGTGATGGCCACGCTGATCTGGATGTCCGACACGCCGAGGATGCCGTAGCGGAACGAGTTGACCATGTGCAGCACCGGGTTGGCCAGGGACACGGTCTGCCAGAACGGCGGCAGCAGGTTGATCGAGTAGAACACCCCGCCGAGGTAGGTCAGCGGCGTCAGGACGAAGGTCGGGATGATCGAGATGTCGTCGAAGTTGCGTGCGAACACCGCATTGATGAAGCCCAGCAGCGAGAAGATGGTCGCGGTCAGCACCACCACCAGCACGGTCACGCCCAGGTGATGCACCTGCAGATGGGTGAAGAACAGCGACAGCAGGGTCACGATCACCCCCACCGCGAGCCCGCGCAACACGCCACCGAGGGTGTAGCCGATGAGGATGGTGTGCGGCGACACCGGCGAGACCATCAGTTCCTCGATGGAGCGCTGGAACTTGCTGCCGAAGAAGCTGGAGACCACGTTGCCGTAGGAGTTGGTGATCACCGCCATCATGATCAGGCCCGGAACGATGTACTCCATGTAGGTGAAGCCGCCCATGTCGCCGATCTGCCGGCCGATCAGGTTACCGAAGATGACGAAGTACAGGACCATGGTGATCGCCGGGGGCAGCAGGGTCTGCGGCCAGATCCGGGTGAAGCGCCGGACTTCGCGATAGACGATGGTATTGAGGGCGACCAGGTTGGCGCGCAGCTCCGAACTCATACCGCCACCTTGGACAGATTCTTTTCAACCAGGGACACGAACAGCTCCTCGAGACGATTGGTCTTGTTGCGCAGGCTCGACACCTCGATGTTCTGCAGGGCCAACTGGCCGAACAGCGCGGTGATGCCCACTTCCTTGTCCACCTGCACTTCCAGGGTGTGCGGGTTGATCAGCCGGCACGGATAGCCGGCCAGTTGCGGCGCCTGGGCCAGGTCATGGCGCAGGTCGAGGACGAAGGTCTCGACATGCAGCTTGCCCAGCAACTGGCGCATGCTGGTGTTCTCGACGATGGTGCCGTGGTCGATGATGCCGATATTGCGGCACAGCTGCTCGGCTTCCTCGAGGTAGTGGGTGGTCAGGATGATGGTGATGCCCTGCTGGTTCAGCTCGGTGAGGAAGCTCCACATCGAACGACGCAACTCGATGTCCACGCCGGCGGTCGGCTCGTCGAGGATCAGCAGGCGCGGCTTGTGGACCAGTGCCCTGGCGATCATCAGGCGGCGCTTCATGCCGCCGGACAGCGAACGCGACGGCACGTCGCGCTTGTCCCACAGGCCGAGCTGGGTCAGGTACTGCTCGGCCCGCTCGTTGGCGACCTTGGCCGGGATCCCGTAGTAGCCGGCCTGGGTGACGACGATGTCGAAGGTCTTCTCGAACTGGTTGAAGTTGAACTCCTGCGGCACCACGCCGATGCTGCGCTTGAGCGCGGCCGGCTGGCGGTCGAGGTCATGACCGAAGACGCTGACGCTGCCGCTGGTCTTGTTCACCAGGGTCGAGAGAATGCCGATGGTGGTGGATTTGCCGGCGCCGTTGGGGCCGAGCAAGGCGAAGAAGTCACCCTCGGCGACGTCCAGGTCGATGCCCTTGAGGGCCTGGAAGCCGTTGCCGTAGGTCTTGGTTAGCTGCCGAATGGACAGGGCTGAACTCATAGCAGGTCTGTGCACCGTTGGAATTGTTCGTGAATCAGGCGGTGGCCGCACTCGACGACCACGATAGATGTGGCCATGGTGCAAGCCCCGGCCACACAAGTACAGTCAAGTCTATCGATAATAACTATCACATCGAGCGAAGCGATCAGGTCAGCGCGGTCATCACCGCCGCCTGATAGGCCGGGCGCTCGCGCAGGCGTTCGTACCAGGCGCGCAGGTGGCGCATCTCCGGGCGCTCGATGGGCATCTCGAACCAGGCGTAGATGAAGCAGCCCAGGGGTATGTCGCCCATGCCCACGTCGTCACCGGAGAGGAAAGGCTGCGCGGCCAGCGCCTCGTCGGCGATCGACAGCAACTGCGCGCAGGTCTTGTGCGCGGCATTGATCGCCACCCAGTCCTGCTGCTCCGGCGGCGTGCGCAGGATGCCCCAGAACAACGGGCGGAAGGGCGTGGCCAGGGACGAGGTGGTCCAGTCCATCCATTTCTCCGCCTTGGCCCTGGCCACCGGATCCTGCGGGTACCAGGGCGTATCCGGAGCGTGCTTGGCGCCCAGGTAGCGGACGATGGTGTTGGATTCCCAGAGCACCAGGCCGTCGTCCTCGATCATCGGCACCAGGCCGTTGGGATTCAGCGCGCGGTAATGCGGTTCGTTGACCACCCCGAAGGCGCCTCCGGCGTCCACGGCCTGGTAATCCAGCCCCAGCTCCTGCGCGCACCACAGCACCTTGCGCACGTTGCTGGAATTCTTCCTACCCCAGATCTTGAGCATTTTTACATCCTGTTACCTGCAAGGGAGACCCAGTCTACCCCAGCGCAGCGCCCAGGCAATCGCCGGCGAACTCCATCGGCACCCACCTGTCACTGTTCAGACGAGGCCGTTCGGCAGAGGCGGACTACGCTCTGTTGGACGTACTGACACGTGAAAGGCTTCCAGGAGGAAGGATTATGTTGCTGTTGTGGTTGCTTGTGCTCGTACTGGGTGCGGCCTGGCTGGCGCATCGACGGACGCCGGCGTTGCCGGCACTGGCGCTGATCGCCGTGTATGTCATCGCCATGGGCAGCTTCTCCCGGGCACCGGGCTGGCTGACGTTCCTGCTGTTGCTGGCAGTCGCCGCCATCGCCCTGCCCCTGTTGCTGCCCGACCTGCGCCGAAGGCTGTTCAGCGCGCCGATGTTCAACTGGTTCCAGCGTACCCTGCCCCCGATGTCGACCACCGAGCGCGAGGCCATCGACGCCGGCACCGTGTGGTGGGATGGCGAGCTGTTCAGCGGCCGACCCGACTGGAACACCCTGCTGGGCTATTCGAAACCCGAGCTGACCGAGGAAGAACAGGCGTTCATCGACGGCCCCACCGAAGAACTCTGTGCCATGGTCTCGGACTGGCAGATCGGCCAGGACATGGACCTGCCGCCGGAAGCCTGGCAGCACATCAAGGAACACGGCTTCTTCGCCCTGATCATTCCCAAGGAATATGGCGGCAAGGGTTTCTCCGCCCATGCCCACTCCCAGGTGGCGATGAAACTGGCGACCCGCAGCGGCGACCTGGCCTCCACGGTGATGGTGCCCAACTCCCTCGGCCCTGCCGAACTGCTGCTGCACTACGGCACCGACGAACAGCGCAACCATTACCTGCCGCGCCTGGCCCGCGGCGAGGAAATCCCCTGCTTCGCCCTCACCGGGCCGCTGGCCGGCTCCGATGCCGGGGCCATGCCGGACACCGGGATCATCTGCAAGGGGCAATGGCAGGGCGAGGAAGTCATCGGCCTGCGCCTGACCTGGGAAAAGCGTTACATCACTCTCGGACCGGTCGCTACGCTGCTCGGCCTCGCCTTCAAGGCCCACGACCCCGACCATCTGCTGGGCGACCAGGAAGACCTGGGCATCAGCCTGGCGCTGATCCCGACCGACACTCCCGGCGTTGAGATCGGCAAGCGCCACCTGCCCCTGGGCGCTGCCTTCATGAACGGGCCCAACTCGGGCAAGGACGTGTTCATCCCGCTGGACTTCCTCATCGGCGGCCAGGCCATGCTCGGCAAGGGCTGGATGATGCTGATGAACTGCCTGTCGGTGGGGCGTTCGATCTCGCTGCCGGCAGTGGGCACCGGCGCGGCCAAGTTCACCAGCCTGGTCAGCGGCCAGTACGCGCAGGTCCGCGAGCAGTTCAACGTGCCGCTGGCGGCCTTCGAAGGCATCCAGGAATCCCTCGCCCGCATCGGCGGCAATGCCTGGCTGATGGACAGCGCCCGGTTGCTGACGGCCAAGGCGGTGGACCTGGGCGAGAAGCCGTCGGTGCTGTCGGCGATCCTCAAGTACCACCTCACCGAACGTGGCCGCGAGTGCATCCAGCACGCCATGGACATCCACGGCGGCAAGGGCATCATCATGGGCCCGAACAACTACCTGGGCCGCAACTGGCAGGGGGCGCCGATCTTCATCACGGTCGAGGGCGCCAACATCCTCTCGCGCAACCTGATGATCTTCGGCCAGGGCGCGATCCGCTGCCATCCGTTCGTGCTCAAGGAAATGGCCCTGGCCGGACGCCAGGATCATGACCAGGCCCTGCGGGAATTCGACCACCTGCTGCTGCAGCACATCGGCTTCGCCGTCGGCAATGCCGCCAGTACCCTGGTCCTGGGACTGGGCCTCGGGCATTTCGAGAAGGTTCCCGGAGACCCGCTGAGCCAGGGCTATTTCCGTGCGCTGAATCGCCAGGCCGCGGCCTTCGCCCTGCTTGCCGACCTGTGCATGATGCTCCTGGGGGGCGAGTTGAAGCGACGCGAACGGCTGTCCGCGCGGCTGGGCGATGTCCTCAGCTACCTGTACCTGGGTTCGGCGGCGCTCAAGCGCTACCACGACCTCAATTCGCCGTCGCACCTGCAGCCGCTGCTGCGCTGGGCCATGGAAGAAAGCCTGGGCCAGGCGGAACAGGCGCTGGACCGGCTGCTCGACAACTTCCCCAACCGCCTGCTCGCCTGCGCACTGCGCCTGGTGGTGTTCCCGTTCGGTCGTCGGCACACCGGCCCGAGCGACGAACTGGATGCCGAGATTGCCGCGCTGATCGGCCGTGCCGCCGGTGATCCGGCCCTGGAGGCCCTGCTCGAGGGCTGCTACCGCCCGACCGAGCCGAACGATCCGGTCGGTGCCCTGCACCATGCCAGCCAGCAACTGCGCGACAGCGGCGAACTGCACAAGAAACTGCGCCATGCCCTGAAGAACGGCGAGTTCGCTGCAACGGCCGGCGAATCGCTGATCGATGCCGCCCTGCACGCCGGCGCCCTGGACACCGTGCAGGCACAGCAACTGCGTGATGCCGAAACGGCGCGGCGCAAAGTCATCGACGTCGATGCCTTCAGCAAGGAGGAACTGCTGCCAAGCCCCGGCAAGGTGCGCTGAGCACATTCGACCGGGACATCGGGCGCGGGGGGCCGTATACTCCCGCGCCCGTTTCTGCTTTAGAGGATTGCCGCATGGCCAATGCCCACCTGGACTACCATCTCGTCCTGCTCAACCACCTGCGCAGCATCCTCGCGGCCCTGGGCGAAGCCGAACAGGTACCGGAAGAAAGCCACGCCCTGTTCCTCGAGCGTTTCGACGAGTTGCTGGAGCAACTGCCGAAGGATCCACTGGAAAGCCAGTACCTGGGCCAGGACCTGATGTGCCAGGTCATCCAGCGTTATCCACAGATCGCCCACCTGGTACCGCGCGACCTGCTGTGGTTCTTCGGTGGCGACTGCCTGCACTTCATGCCGGACGAGGAACTGGACCTGTACCAGGCCCTGGAAGAACGCCGCTACGAAGCCGAACAGAACGACGAGCCGTTCGACTGGAACCAGGAAAAGCAGCTGCTGAGCATGTCCGACCGGGACAGCCGGCACTGAAAACAAAAAAACGCCGCTTATCGAAGCGGCGTTTTTTTGTGCGAGAGCATTCCCGCAGAAACGAAAAAAGGACCCGAAGGTCCTTTTTTCTCGCTACCGGATCAGAAGATCCCATAGCGCCATGTTTGGAGCGGGAAACGAGACTCGAACTCGCGACCCCGACCTTGGCAAGGTCGTGCTCTACCAACTGAGCTATTCCCGCATATTGGCGTCCCCTAGGGGACTCGAACCCCTGTTACCGCCGTGAAAGGGCGGTGTCCTAGGCCACTAGACGAAGGGGACTCTGCCCAAAACGTGATTTGCACGTTTCAGTGACCAGCATCGAAACCAGAGGCTTCAAGACTGGATTTTTACAAGCCCCGCCGTGAAGCGAAGCCTTTGTAAACTGGAGCGGGAAACGAGACTCGAACTCGCGACCCCGACCTTGGCAAGGTCGTGCTCTACCAACTGAGCTATTCCCGCATTGGCGTCCCCTAGGGGACTCGAACCCCTGTTACCGCCGTGAAAGGGCGGTGTCCTAGGCCACTAGACGAAGGGGACACGCTACAACTTTTCACTCCCTGCCGCGTTTCGCTGTGTGCTTTACGCTGCAAGTGGCGCGCATTCTATGGATGCTTTGAGGGGTCGTCAACCCCAAAATAGAAATTTATTTAAATCAATGACTTCGACCTGTTTTCAGGTGCCCGGAGCGGTGCTCCCCCTCTTGTTTCCCAAGTGGCTGCCGACACAGGAAAAAGCAGGCGGGAGAATTGTCCAACTGTGACCCAGGGCAAATTGCCATCAATCCCGCCGCGGCTTCTGCCAAACTGCCCTATCCGGGCAAATGGGAAGCCACTACACTCAATCGGTATACAGACTGACGAGGCGTGAACGGTGACACCACTAATGATTACCCTGCTTATAGTGGCGGGTATCGCCTTACTGATCGTGATCGGCTACCTGAACAATGTAGTCGAGAACAGCAAGCTGGAACGCGCGCGACTGAAAGTCGAGCTGGCCGACCGCTTGCGTCGGGTAGGCGAGATCACCGAAACCTTCCCCGGCCAGCTGATGACTCCGGCCCTCAAGCTGCTGCTGACCCGCCTCGAACTCAACCTCAATCAGCGCCAGCTTGCGCTGGACAAGAACAACAACGATATCCGCAGCCGCATCGGCGAACTGGAAACCCTGATCGCCCAGGGCGAGTCGCTGCCGGTGGGCAACCCGCCCAGCCCGATCCAGACCGAAGCCAAGGCCAAGGACGTGCGCTTCCTCCTCGAAGCGATGCACAGCCAGGTGGTCCGTGCCAGCCAGGAAGGCTTCCTGGCTACCAACGAGGCCAAGTACTGGGTGAAGGAAATCCGCCACATCCTCGTGGTGCTGCATATCGAGTTCTTCAACAACCTGGGCCAGGCCGCCCTGCAACAGAACCAGCCGGGCCATGCCCGCCTGGCGTTCGAACGTGGCGTGCAGTACCTGCGCAAGCAGCCGGAGCCGGCGCAGTACCGCGAGCAGCTGGAGTACATGGAAAAACTGCTGGGTCGCGCCAACGCCATGGTCCTGGACACCATCGAACCGACCGCGAACGACGTCAACGCCCTGACCGAAGGCCTGAAGACCGACGAAGAAGAGAACTGGAAGAAGAAGGTCATCTACGACTGAAACGACCAGGAAAAAACAGAGGGGCCCACAAGGGCCCCTCTTTCGTTTGCGCCGATTGCGCCGATCAGCAGTCGGTCGCCTGCAGGAAGATCCCCGCCAGACGCTCCAGTCCCGCCTGGTCCTCGACCGCGAAACGCGCCAGCTTCGGACTGTCCAGGTCCAGCACGCCAATCAGACGCCCGTCCTTGACCAGCGGAATCACCAGCTCGCTGTTGGACGCGCTGTCGCAGGCGATATGCCCGGGAAACGCATGCACGTCCTCGACCCGCTGGGTTTCCCGGCTGGCCGCCGCCGCCCCGCAAACGCCGCGACCGAAGGGGATGCGCACGCAGGCCACCTGGCCCTGGAACGGGCCCAGCACCAGCTCGCCGTCGCGATTGAGATAGAAGCCCGCCCAGTTCAGGTCATCGACCTGGTTGTAGAGAAAGGCGGAAAACTGCGCGGCATTGGCGATGAAATCACGCTCGCCGGAAAGCAGGGCCTCCAGTTGCGCCGCCAGCAGGTCGTAACCACCGAGGCCCGCGCCCGCCGCATTCAGATCGATCATGTGTGTTGCTCCAACAGTTTGAGTCCGACCCAGTAGCGGGCGAACTGATAGGCACAGCGGCCATTGCGGTTGCCGCGGCCGGTTGCCCAGCGGATCGCGGCCTTGTCCAGTTCCTCGTCGCGCAGCCAGACCAGGCCCGGGCCCTTGGCCAACTGGCCGATCCAGTGCTCGACGACGTCGAGGAAATGCTCCTGGGTGAATGGATAGAACGACAACCACAGGCCGAAACGGTCGGACAGGGCGATCTTGTCCTCCACCGCTTCGCTGGGATGCAGCTCGCCGTCGACCATCTTCCAGTTCTCGTTGTCGCTCTGCCTCTCCGGCACCAGGTGACGGCGGTTCGACGTGGCATACAGCAGCACGTTGTCCGGCGCCTGTTCGAGGGAGCCGTCGAGCACGCTCTTGAGCACCCGGTAGTCGCCCTCCCCGGCTTCGAACGACAGGTCGTCGCAGAACAGCACGAAGCGCTGCGGCAACCTGTGCAGCTGCGCCACCACCCGCGGCAGGTCGGCCAGGTGATCGCGCTCGATCTCGATCAGGCGCAGGCCCGCTTCGGCGTACTCGGCCAGCAGCGCACGCACCAGCGAGGACTTGCCGGTACCGCGCGAACCCCACAGCAACGCGTGGTTGGCCGGCATGCCGTCGAGGAACTGGCGGGTATTGCGCCCCAGTTGCTCGCGCTGCAGGTCGACGCCGATCAGGTCGGACAGGCGGATGTCCAGGCTCACCTCCAGCGGCAGGAGCAAACCGCTGCGCCCGTCGCGCTGCCAGCGCGCCGCCAGGCAGCGGTTCCAGTCGATATCCAGGCGTGGTGCCGGCAACAGGGGTTCGAGCCGCGCCAGGACACTTTCGGCACGGTCGAGAAAAGCATTCAAGCGAGAGTCCACGGTGAATTCCTCAGTCGGATCCAGGCAAAAAGGAACGAACTGAATGTGTGACAGTACATGCCAGCAGCCGGGGTTGATCGGCTATGCTTGCGCAGCGCATGGAATGTGGAACTGGCTCGGGACCATGGATATCAAGTTCACCAATCGCCTGTCGTACAAGCAAGCCCGGCTGACCGTCCTCGTCGGTTTCATCCTGGGAACCTTGCTCAGCCTCATCCAGATAGGGATCGATTATGCCAGTGAAGACGCTTCCATCAACCGCGAAATGCAGGCGCTGCTGGACATCAGCCACAACACCGCCTCACGCATCGCCTACAACATCGACTCGGAACTGGCCCAGGAACTGACCCTGGGCCTGCTGCAATCGCCGGCCATCGTCCGCGCCCGGCTGATCGACAACAACGACACGGTCCTCGCCGACATGCAGCGCCCGCGCCAGGAAAGCGCCTACCGGGTCTTCAGCGATTTCCTGTTCGGCAGCAACCGCGAGTTTCATAACCGCCTGTTTCTCAATCATATGCCCGACGAGTATCTCGGCACCCTGTACCTGGACGTCGACACCTTCGCCTTCGGCGGGCGCTTCCTCAAGCGTGCCGAGGTGACCCTGCTCAACGGCTTCGTGCGTAGCCTGGTGCTCACCGGGATTCTCCTCGCGCTGTTCTACATGATGCTGACCAAGCCGCTGGTACGGGTGATCGCCGCCCTGAGCAGCAGCGACCCGCGCAACGCCAACCAGGGCAAGCTGCCCTACCCGGTCGGCCACGAACATGACGAGATCGGCGTGCTGGTGAAGGTCGCCAACCAGCAGTTCGTCACCATGGCCACCGAGATCCAGCAGCGACGCACCGCGGAAAACCGCCTGACCGACTACCTCAACGAACTGGAGAACATCGTCTCGGCGCGGACCAACGAGCTGAGGTCGAGCAACGACCGCCTCAGCCAGTCCAACCAGGAGCTGGAGGAAGCCCGCCGGCGGGCCCTGGACATGGCCCAGGCCCGCGCCGCGTTTCTCGCCAACATGAGCCACGAGATCCGCACGCCGCTCAACGGCCTGCTGGGCATGATCGCGCTGTCCCTGGACAGCCCGCTGAATGCCGAGCAGCGCCAGCAGCTGTCGATCGCCCACGACTCGGGCAAGGTGCTGGTGGAACTGCTCAACGACATTCTCGACCTGTCCAAGTTCGACGCCGGCCAGCTGGAGCTGGAACGCATCCCCTTCGATCTCGGCACCCTGGTGGAGGACACCGCCAACCTGCTGTCGCAGAACACCGCGCCCAACGTCGAGCTGACCTGCCTGATCGACCCGAAATTCCCCTCGCTGGTCCTCGGCGACCCGACCCGGGTCCGGCAGATCGTCAGCAACCTGCTGTCCAACGCCCTCAAGTTCACCCGCTTCGGCCGCGTCGACCTGCGCCTGAGCACACAGAATGGCGGCGTGCGCATCGATGTCTGCGACACCGGCATCGGCATCGCCCCGGAAGCGCAGACGCGGATCTTCCAGCCCTTCACCCAGGCCGGCGCCGGGATCACCCGGCAGTACGGCGGCACCGGCCTGGGCCTGACCCTGACCAACAACCTCTGCGAAGCCATGCAGGGACGCCTGAGCATCAGTTCCGAGACCGGCTTCGGCAGCCAGTTCAGTGCCGAACTGCCGTTGCCCAGCCATACCGCGGCGATCATGCCGGACCCGCTGTGCGGCCATGTCGTCGCCATCAGCAATGCGAAAAGCGGCCTGGCCGAGCTGCTGCAGACCCTGCTGCCGCGCTGGGGCCTGGATTACCGGCGCCTCGACGGCCTGCACGGCCTGGCCGGGAACCCGCCGGACCTGGTGATCACCGACGACCTGGATTGCCTGCTGGCGCTACGCCCCGAGATCAAGGCGCCGATCCTGCTGGTCACGGCCTACGGCAACTTCCTGCCGGGCGAACAGGCGGCCAGCCTCATGCCCTTGCAGCAGCAGGCCCGCCCGCTGGCCCGCGGGGCGCTATACCAGGCCTTGCGCCGGGTGCTTGCGCGGGTCGACGAAGGCACGCCGGCCGAACAGGCGAATGCCCCCGCCAGCCTGCGTCGGGCGCGGATCCTGCTGGTCGAGGACAACCCGGTCAATCAACTGGTGGCCAAGGGCATGCTGGGCAAGCTCGGCTGCGAGGTCAGCGTCGCGACCCACGGCGCCGAGGCCCTGGAACAGCTGGAAGACGACCGCTTCGACCTGGTGCTGATGGACTGCAACATGCCGGTGATGGACGGCTACGAGGCCAGTCGCCGGATTCGCCAGAGCGGGCGCTGGCCCAGCCTGCCGATCGTCGCCCTGACCGCCAACGCCATGCCCGAGGAACGCGAGCGCTGCCGCGCCGCGGGCATGAACGACTACCTGGCCAAGCCGTTCCGCCGCGAGGAACTGCTGGCCCTGATCGACCACTGGGTGCCGCCGGCGATCACCTGAGCAGGGCCTCGATGTCGGCGCCCAGGGCGTCCGGCTTTGTGGTCGGGGCGTAGCGACTGACGCTGCCACTGCGCGGATCGACCAGGAACTTGGTGAAGTTCCACTTGATGCCCTGGGACCCGAGCAGGCCGGGGGCGCGCTTCTTCAATTCGACGAACAACGGATGGGCCTGCGGCCCGTTGACGTCGATCTTGCGGAACAGCGGGAAGCTGACACCGAAGTTCAGTTCGCAGAACTGCGAGATCGCCGTCTCGTCGCCCGGCTCCTGCTTGCCGAACTGGTTGCAGGGGAAACCGAGGACCACCAGGCCCTGCTCGCGGTAACGCTGCCAGAGCGCCTCCAGGCCCTTGTACTGCGGGGTGAAGCCGCACTGGCTGGCGGTATTGACGATCAGCACGGCCTTGGCCGGAAAGTCCGCCAGGGTCTTCTGCTCGCCCTTGATGGTGGTGCAGGGAATCTCCAGCAATGGTCCAGCCATGGATGACGCTCCTTTGCGCGGTTCAGCGCGGTTTCAGATCCAGACACACGGAATTGATGCAGTAACGCAGGCCGGTGGGCGGCGGCCCGTCGGGGAACACGTGGCCCAGGTGCGCGTCGCAACGCGAGCAGGTGACCTCGGTGCGGATCATGCCGTGGGAGGTGTCGCGGATCTCGATCATCGCGCTGTCTTCGATCGGCTCGTAGAAACTCGGCCAGCCGCAGCCGGAGTCGAACTTGGCACGGGAATCGAACAGCGGCGCATCGCAGCAGATGCAGTGGTAGACCCCATCGGTCCTGGTCGAGTTGTACTTTCCGCTGAAGGGGCGCTCGGTGCCTTTCAGTCGACACACCTGATACTGCGCGGGATCGAGCATCGCGCGCCATTCTTCAAGGGTTTTCTCAAGCTTTTCCATGGGCAGGCCTCGGCAAACAAAAAGCCCGTGCTGCTTCTTTTCGTCGGCACGGGCGAGACGTATTATTGCGCCTCAATTCAGACATCAGTCTGGCACCCGTCTTACTCGCTTTTCAAACCTTTTCACCGCGCAGTGAGCGGCGATCTTTTCTTATCGGGATCACATCATGCAGGTCAGCAAATCGAACAAGCTCGCCAATGTCTGCTACGACATTCGCGGCCCGGTGCTCAAGCACGCCAAACGCCTGGAAGAGGAAGGCCACCGCGTTCTCAAGCTGAACATCGGCAACCCGGCACCCTTTGGTTTCGAAGCGCCGGAGGAGATCCTCCAGGACGTGATCCGCAACCTGCCGACCGCCCAGGGCTACAGCGACTCCAAAGGCCTGTTCAGCGCGCGCAAGGCGGTGATGCAGTACTGCCAGCAGAAGCAGATCGAAGGCGTCGGCATCGAGGACATCTACCTCGGCAACGGCGTGTCCGAGCTGATCGTGATGTCGATGCAGGCCCTGCTCAACAACAGCGACGAAGTGCTGATCCCGGCCCCCGACTACCCGCTGTGGACCGCCGCGGTGAGCCTGGCCGGCGGCAAGGCCGTGCACTACCTGTGCGACGAGCAGGCCGACTGGTTCCCGGACCTTGACGACATCAAGGCCAAGATCACCCCGAACACCAAGGCCATGGTGATCATCAACCCGAACAACCCGACCGGCTCGGTGTACTCCCGCGAAGTCCTGCTGGGCATGCTGGAAATCGCCCGCCAGCACAACCTGGTGGTGTTCTCCGACGAGATCTACGACAAGATCCTCTACGACGGCGCCATCCACGTCAGCAGCGCGTCGCTGGCGCCGGACCTGCTCTGCCTGACCTTCAACGGCCTGTCGAAATCCTATCGCGTGGCCGGCTTCCGCTCCGGCTGGCTGATCATCTCCGGGCCCAAGCAGCATGCCCAGAGCTACATCGAAGGCCTCGACATCCTGGCCAACATGCGCCTGTGCGCCAACGTGCCGTCGCAGCACGCGATCCAGACCGCACTGGGCGGCTACCAGAGCATCAACGACCTGGTCCTGCCGCCTGGCCGCCTGCTGGAACAGCGCAACCGCACCTGGGAACTGCTCAACGACATTCCCGGAGTCAGCTGCGTCAAGCCGATGGGCGCGCTGTACGCCTTCCCGAAGATCGACCCGAAGGTCTGCCCGATCTACAACGACGAGAAGTTCGTCCTCGACCTGCTGCTCTCGGAAAAACTGCTGATCGTCCAGGGCACCGCGTTCAACTGGCCAACCCCGGACCATTTCCGCGTGGTCACCTTGCCGCGGGTCGACGACCTCGAGCAGGCCATCGGACGCATCGGAAATTTCCTGAAGACCTACCGGCAATAGCCTACAGTCATACCTGTGTCTGAAAAGTCGCAGGTATCGACACCTCCCCCTTCGCATTTTCCTACCCGCGGCTCTGAACCGCGGGTTGGATTGGCGTGTCTGTCTGTAAGACAAGTACACAGTTTGAAATAGTCGGCCGGTTGAATCACCAGGGCGCGCACCTTATATACCCGCATACGCTACATATCTATCCGTCAGGAGAACGTAACAACCATGATGCGCATTTTGCTGTTTGTGGCCACCAACCTTGCGGTCGTGCTGGTTGCCAGCATCACCCTGAGCCTGTTCGGCTTCAACGGGTTCATGGCGGCAAACGGGGTTGACCTCAAGCTCGACTCGTTGCTGGTGTTCTGTGCCGTGTTCGGCTTCGCCGGCTCGCTGATCTCGCTGTTCATTTCCAAGTGGATGGCGAAGATGAGCACCGGCACCCAGATCATCAGCCAGCCGCGCACCCGTCACGAGCAATGGCTGCTGCAGACCGTCGAGGAGCTGTCCCGCGAGGCCGGCATCAAGATGCCGGAGGTGGGTATCTTCCCGGCCTACGAGGCCAACGCCTTCGCCACCGGCTGGAACCGCAACGACGCACTGGTCGCAGTGAGCCAGGGCCTGCTGGAACGCTTTTCCCCCGATGAAGTGCGGGCCGTGCTGGCCCACGAGATCGGCCACGTCGCCAACGGCGACATGGTCACCATGGCGCTGGTCCAGGGCGTGGTGAACACCTTCGTGATGTTCTTCGCGCGGATCATCGGCAACTTCGTCGACAAGGTGATCTTCAAGAACGAAGAAGGCCAGGGCATCGCCTACTACGTCGCGACCATCGTCGCCGAGCTGATCCTGGGCATCCTCGCCAGCATCATCGTCATGTGGTTCTCGCGCAAACGCGAGTACCGCGCCGACGACGCCGGCGCCCGCCTGGCCGGCACCGGGGCGATGATCAGCGCGCTGCAGCGCCTGCGCTCGGAACAGGGCGTGCCGGTGCAGATGCCGAGCACCCTCAGCGCCTTCGGCATCAACGGCGGCCTGAAGCAGGGCCTCGCTGGCCTGCTGATGAGCCACCCGCCGCTGGAGGAGCGCATCGAAGCGCTGCGCCGTCGCGGTTAAGCCACGGCCCCAATGAAAAAGCCCGCTTCGGCGGGCTTTTTCATGTTCGCGACACCTCAGCCACGCAGCACGTAGACCCGCTCCACCAGGCTGTCGACCCCCGCCTGCACGAACTTCCAGCTCTCGCCGAGAATGTCCTGCACGGTCTTCTCGTCGACCTGCCAGCGCCCGGCGAACAACGCCCGCACTTCGTCATCCGTCACCGCGAACGGCGGGCCCTCCAGGCGTGCCTGGTCGTAGTCCATGGTCACCAGCACGCCGCGACAGCCAGGCGGCAGGATCGCGTCGAGCAGCGCCACATAGCGCTGGCGCATGTCCGGCGGCAGGGCGATCAGCGCGGCGCGGTCATACAGGCCCACGCAATCGGCGACATCGGCAGCGCTCAACTGGAACACATCGCCACACCAGATCTCCACGCCCTCGCTGCGATAGCCGATGAACCCGCCGTGCTCGAATCGCTCGGGCTGCACCTGCTGTTCGGCGAAGAAGTCCTCCACCGCCCGCTGCGACAGCTCCACCCCCAGCACCTTCATGCCCTGCCCGGCCAGCCAGGCCAGGTCCAGGCTCTTGCCGCACAGGGGCACCAGCACCCGGCTGCCGGGCGCGATCCCCAGGGCCGGCCAGTACTGCGCCAGGTACGGGTTGACCTGATCCTGATGGAAACCGATCTGATTGCGCTCCCAGCGCTTGTGCCAAAAATCCGCTTGCATGCCGACCTCGAAGATTTCGATCAAATACTGCGAAAACTTATATTGGAATTAGATCAATGATCTGCCTGAAGATGGTGGCCATCATAACCTTCAGGACTTCCGAGATGCTTCCCAGCCTGTTCATTTCCCATGGATCACCGATGCTGGCCCTGGAACCGGGCGAAAGCGGTCCGGCCCTGGCCCGCCTGGCCGCCAGCCTGCCGCGACCGAAAGCCATCGTCGTGGTGTCGGCACACTGGGAGAGCCATGACCTGTGGGTGGCCAGTTCGCCACGCCCGGCCACCTGGCACGACTTCGGCGGTTTCCCGCCCGCGCTGTTCGCCGTGCAATACCCGGCCCCTGGCGAGCCGGAGCTGGCCGAACGGGTAGCCGGCCTGCTCAACGACGCAGGCCTGCGCACCGGCCTGGACCCGAAACGCCCCTTCGACCACGGCGCCTGGGTGCCGCTGTCGCTGATGTATCCACAGGCGGATATCCCGGTGGTGCAGGTTTCCCTGCCCAGCCTGCTCGGACCGGCCTTCCAGGAACGGGTGGGGCGCGCCCTTGCCGCGCTGCGGGAAGAAGGCATCCTGCTGATCGGTTCGGGCAGCATCACCCACAACCTCGGCGAGCTGGACTGGCGCGTCAAGGACAACGGCTCGACGCCCTGGGCCCTGGCCTTCCGCGACTGGATGGTGGAAAAGCTCCAGGCCAACGACAGCGCCGCCCTGCTCGACTACCGTCGCCAGGCACCGTTCGCGGTGCGCAACCACCCCAGCGACGAACACCTGCTGCCGTTGTACTTCGCCCGGGGCGCGGGAGAGCGCTTCGGCATCGAATACCAGGGCTTCACCCTGGGCGCGCTGGGCATGGACATCTACCGCTTCGACTGAAGTGTTGCCCTCTACAACCCAATCGCTGGCAAGCCAGCGATGACATCCGAACAGGCAAAAAAAATCCCCGAACCAGTCGGGGATTTTTCATTCAGCCGAGGATCAATCCTCGCGGTAGCGGCGCAGCTTCAGCTGCTTGCCGGCAACGCGGGTGTCCTTGAGCTTGGCCAGCAGGCGATCCAGGCCCTCTTCCGGCAGCTCGACCAGGCTGAAGCTGTCACGGACCTGGATACGGCCGATGGCTTCGCGGGCCAGGCCGCCTTCGTTGAGGATGGCACCCAGCAGGTTCTTCGCCGCGATACCGTCACGCGCGCCCAGCGCGGTACGGCAACGGGCACGACCTTCGCCCAGCGGCATCGGCGCGCGACGCTCGCGCTCGCCACGCTCGGAACGCTCACCGGTACGCTCGCGCGGGGTGTAGCTCGGCACCAGCGGCTGCTCTTTCTCCACGGCTTCCAGGGTCAGGGCCTGACCGTTGGTGGCCTTGCGCAGCAGGGCGGCGGCCAGGGCACGCGGGCTGCAACCGATGTCGGCGGTCAGGCGATCCAGCAGGTCGCCATGGGTCGCTTCGGCATCGGCCACCAGCGGCGCCAGGCTGTTGGTCAGCTTCTTGATGCGGGCATCGAGAACGGCCTGGGCGTTCGGCAGGCGAACCTCGGCGACTTTCTGACCGGTGACACGCTCGATCACCTGCAGCATGCGGCGCTCGCGCGGCGTTACCAGCAGCAGGGCGCGACCTTCGCGACCGGCACGACCGGTACGGCCGATACGGTGCACGTAGGACTCGGGGTCGTACGGCATGTCGACGTTGAACACGTGGGTGATGCGCGGTACGTCCAGGCCGCGGGCAGCGACGTCGGTGGCGACGACGATGTCCAGGCGACCGTCCTTCAGCGAGTCGATCACGCGCTCACGCTGGTTCTGGGCGATGTCGCCGTTCAGCGCGGCAGCCTTGTAGCCCTTTGCTTCCAGGGCACTGGCCAGGTCCAGGGTGGCCTGCTTGGTCCGCACGAAGGCGATCAGCGCGTCGAATTCCTCGACTTCCAGCAGACGCAGGACAGCGGAAACCTTCTGGTCGGCATGCACCATCAGGTGCGCCTGCTCGATGGCGGTCACGGTCTGGGTCTTGCTCTGGATCTTGACGTGCTTCGGCTCGCGCAGGTGACGCTCGGCGATGGCACGGATCGAGGCTGGCAGGGTGGCCGAGAACAGCACGGTCTGACGGCTTTCCGGCATGGCCTTGAAGATCACTTCGAGGTCATCCATGAAGCCCAGCTTGAGCATCTCGTCGGCTTCGTCGAGCACCAGGTGATTGACGGTTGCCAGGACTTTCTCGTCGCGACGCAGGTGGTCGCACAGACGGCCAGGGGTGGCGACGACGATCTGCGCGCCGTTGCGGATGGCTTTCAGTTGTGGGCCCATCGGGGCACCACCGTACACGGCCACCACGGTCACGCCAGGCATCTGCTTGGCGTAGGTTTCGAATGCGGTGGCTACTTGCAGCGCCAACTCACGGGTTGGCGCCAGGATCAGGGCTTGCGGCTCGCGCTTGCTCGGGTCGATGCGGTTCAGGATGGGCAGGGCGAAGGCGGCGGTTTTACCGGTGCCGGTCTGCGCCTGACCGATCATGTCATGACCGGCGAGAATGATCGGGATCGACTGTTGCTGAATGGCGGACGGCTCTTCGTAGCCGGTGGCCAGTACGGCAGCAACAATACTGGGATGAAGATCGAGCGCGGCGAAGCCGCCAATTTCCTGGGTCATGGGTCTGCCTCTAAGTGCATCCGCAAAGACCCATGCTCCAAAGCTGCGCATGCCTTGTAAGACCCGAGGGTCACCCTGGCAGCTTTGTCGGCGGGGATTTGCGAAAACGATTGAAGATAAAAAAAGAACGTCTAAAGAAGAGTCCGCGATGCGGACACGCAGCCGAAGCTGACTTCGGAGGGCACTGCCTTAAACGAGGTCCGTTAAAAGACCGGCGCGCATCATACCTGAATTCGTTCATTCGGTGAGAGGTTTTTTTCGGAAAACGACAGACGCCAGCCTTGGAACGACATGCCCTGCCGATCTCCAAGGCCCCTGTGCTGCCTGAAACGGGGGCTGACTGGCTGAAACGATTTACTCAGGATGCCGGACGGATCACCTCGATGAGCGGGTCGAGGGAGTAGCCCAGGCGCGGTGCCAGGGCTTCGGCACGGGCGCGCAGCCCGGCCTCGTCGAGGGTCTGCTCGAGGTCGGCGGGCACCAGCAGGATGACGTTGCCCTCCTTCACCGGCAGCTCCCAGTAGTGTCGCGAATACAGCCCGCGCAGCAGCGCCGCGCCCAGCGGTCGGCCATCGTCGCCGGCCCACTGGTTGATCACCAGCCAGCCGCCGGGATTGAGGCGCTTCTGGCAGCTTTCCAGGAAGCCCCAGGCCAGATGGCCGACGCCGGGGCCATGGTCGGTGTAGAGGTCGACGAAGATCAGGTCGGCGGGCTCTGCCGTCGGCAGCAGTTCGAGGGCATCGCCCACGCGGATGTACAGGCGCGGATCGTCGTCCAGGCCAAGGTACTCGATGGCCAGGCGCGGCACGTCCGGCCGCAGCTCGATGGCCTCGACATCTTCCAGGGGCAGGAACTTCAGGCAGGCCTGGGTCAGGGTGCCGGCACCGAGGCCGAGGAACAGCGCGCTTTCCGGCTGTTGGTGGCACAGCGCACCGACCAGCATGGCGCGGGTGTAGTCGTACTCCAGCCAGCTCGGATCGGCAGTGAACACGCAGCTCTGCTCGATCGCCTCGCCGAATTCGAGAAAGCGGTAGTCCTCGACCTCGTACACGCTGATGGTGCCGAACTGGTCGTGCACCTGCGCCAGCAGCCGCTCTTCCCGCTCTGTCATGCTGTCTCCCGGCAACCCTGCCTGCCCAAGCAAAAGCCGGCATTGTCCGTCAATGCGCGCAGTGCAACAAGGCGTGTGGCGGGTGTTAGCATGGCGGGCATGCATTTCGCCCTCCGCCGATAACGACAAAGAGCCTGTGATGAGCCAACCCTGGAGCCCCGACAGCTGGCGCGCCCTGCCGATCCAGCAACAACCGATCTACCCCGATGCCGCGCACCTGCTCAAGGTCGAGCAGACCCTGGCCAGCTATCCGCCGCTGGTGTTCGCCGGGGAAGCCCGCGAGCTGCGCCGACAGTTCGCCGAAGTCACCCAGGGTCGCGCCTTCCTGCTGCAGGGCGGCGATTGCGCGGAAAGCTTCGCCGAGTTCTCCGCGGCGAAGATCCGCGACACCTTCAAGGTCCTGCTGCAGATGGCCATCGTCATGACCTTTGCCGCCGGCTGCCCGGTGGTCAAGGTCGGACGCATGGCCGGGCAATTCGCCAAGCCACGCTCCTCCGGTGATGAAACCATCGACGGCGTGACCCTGCCGGCCTACCGCGGCGACATCGTCAACGGCATCGGCTTCGACCCGCAGAGCCGCGTGCCGGACCCGGAACGCCTGCTGCAGTCCTACCACCAGGCCACCGCCACCCTCAACCTGCTGCGCGCCTTCGCCCAGGGCGGTTTCGCCGACCTGCACCAGGTGCACAAGTGGAATCTGGACTTCATCGCCAACTCGGCCCTGGCCGAGAAATACAGCCAACTGGCCGACCGGATCGACGAAACCCTGGCCTTCATGCGCGCCTGCGGCCTGGACACCGCGCCGCAGCTGCGCGAAACCAGCTTCTTCACCGCCCACGAAGCGCTGCTGCTCAACTACGAGGAAGCCTTCGTCCGCCGCGACAGCCTGACCGGCGACTACTACGACTGCTCGGCGCACATGTTGTGGATCGGCGACCGCACCCGCCAGCTGGACGGCGCCCATGTCGAGTTCCTGCGCGGGGTGAACAACCCGATCGGGGTCAAGGTCGGCCCGAGCATGAACACCGAGGACCTGATCCGCCTGATCGACATCCTCAACCCGGCCAACGATCCGGGCCGCCTCAACCTGATCGTGCGCATGGGCGCGGAAAAGGTCGGCGACCACCTGCCCGGCCTGATCCGCAGCGTCGAGCGCGAAGGCCGCCAGGTGCTGTGGAGCTCGGACCCGATGCACGGCAACACGATCAAGGCCAGCAGCGGCTACAAGACCCGCGATTTCGCGCAGATCCTCAGCGAGGTGAAGCAGTTCTTCCAGGTGCACCAGGCCGAAGGCACCCATGCCGGCGGCATCCACATCGAAATGACCGGGCAGAACGTCACCGAATGCATCGGCGGCGCGCGGCCAATCACCGAAGACGCCCTCTCCGACCGCTACCACACCCATTGCGACCCGCGGATGAACGCCGATCAGTCGCTGGAGCTGGCCTTCCTCATCGCCGAAACCCTCAAGCAGGTTCGCCGCTGAGCGCCAGCCGGGCCAGGGCCTCGCGCAAGCGCGGGGTGCCGGCCCGGTTGCAATTGAGCTGTACCCGCTCCAGACCCAGCCAGGTCGCCAGTCGCTGAAGACTGGTGGCCAACGCTGTGATGCCCGCCTCGTCCAATCCCGTTTGTTCTTCATGCAAGGCATGCACGGCCAGGCGGCCCTGCGCCCGCTCGGCACGGAGGTCGACCCGGGCGGCAATGCGCTCGTGGTGCAGGAATGGCAGCACGTAGTAGCCGTACACCCGCTTGGGCGCCGGAGTGTAGATCTCCAGGCGGTAGCGGAAGTCAAACAGGCGCTCAGTACGATCGCGCTCCCAGACCAGCGAATCGAAGGGCGACAGTAAAGCGCTGGCGGTGACCTTGCGTGGGATCCGCAGCGTATCGAGGCAGTAGGCCGGTTGCGCCCAACCCTGTACCTGGCAGCGCTGCAAACGACCGTCCTCCACCAGTTCGGCAAGGCGCTGACGGCTATCGGCCGGGGTCAGGCGGAAGTAATCGCGCAGGTCTTTTTCGCTAGCGATGCCCAGTGCCGTCGCTGCATGCAGCAAAAGGCCGCGCTGGGCCTCGGCTTCATCGAGAACCGGCTGGGCCAGCAATGCGCCTGGCAGCACGCGCTCGGGCAGATCGTAAAGGCGCTCGAAACCACGACGACCGGCCACCGTGACCTCACCGGCGGCGAACAGCCACTCCAGTGCGTGCTTTTCCGCGCTCCAGTCCCACCAGGGGCCGGCGCGCTCCTCGCGGGTCGACAGGCTGCCGGCGCCCAGCGCGCCCTGCTCGGTGACTGCGGCGAGCACCCGGGCGATGGTCGCCTGCTGCTCGCGACCGAACTCGGCCAGTTGTCGATAGATGCCCTGCCCCTGCCTGGCCCGGTCCATGCGCCAACGCAGCAGCGGATACAGCTCCAGCGGCAGCAACGAGGCCTCGTGGCCCCAGTATTCGAACAGCTTGCGCTGACGACCGCGCCCCCAGGCAAGCTGGTCGAGCAGTTCGACGGGGTAATCGCCGAGGCGGGAAAACAGCGGCAGGTAGTGGGAACGGACCAACGCGTTGACCGAATCGATCTGCACCACACCAAGACGGCGCAGCATCCGCGTCAGTTGCACGCTGCCCGTCGTAGCGGGCGTAGTACCGGAGAAACCTTGCGCGGCCAAGGCCAGACGCCGGGCCTGAGAGAGGGAAATGGACTGCGAGGTGGGCATGCCGGACTCCTTGTGCACCAGCCCACTACAGTAGCCCCGGCGAACCGGGGCGGCGAGTCAGATCTTGAACGCCAGCATCAACGCGCAGACCACCAGGAAGCCGCAGAACAGCGAACGCAGCACCTTCTCCGGCATGGCATGGGCCAGTTTCACGCCCCAACTGATGCTCAGCAGGCCGCCGATCGCCAGCGGGATCCCCATCGACCACTGCACATGCTGGTGGAAACCGTAGGTGGCCAGGGTCACCGCCGTGCTCGGCAGGGCCAGGGCCAGCGACAGGCCCTGGGCAACCACCTGGGTGGTACCGAACACGCTGGTCAGTACCGGCGTTGCAACCACCGCGCCGCCTACACCGAACAGCCCGCCCATCACCCCGGAGAAGCTGCCCAGCACGCCCAGCCACGGCCAGGGGTGACGCAACTCGCTGGACGGCGGCGACGTGCGCATGAACATCCGAATAACGTTCCAGGCCGCCAGGGCTACAAGAAACGCGACGAAACCAATCCGCATCGCTCTCGCATCCACCCCCACCGCCCACAGCGAACCGAGCCAGGCGAAGACGAAGCCGGCCACCGCCAGCGGCACCGCATGGCGCGCTTCGATGCGGTTGCGCTGGTGGTAACGCCACAGCGCCAGCATCACGTTCGGCACCACCATCACCAGTGCGGTGCCCTGGGCCAGTTGCTGGTCCAGGCCGAACAGCACGCCCAGCGCCGGAATCGCGATCAGGCCGCCACCGATGCCGAACAAACCACCCACCGTGCCCAGGGCTGCGCCCAGGACGATATACATCAACCACTCGATCATGCCGGCCTCGTCTCTCGAACAATGAGCGGCATGCTACCGACGCCGGGCTAGCAGGGAAACGCACAGCAACGCACAATGGCTTTGCCAATTTCGCACAAGCGAGCCCGTGATGAACCCCGACGCCCTGACCGAACAGCTCGGCCTGTTTCTCGACGTGCTGGAAACCGCCAGCTTCTCCGCCGCCTCCCGACGCCATCCGTTGACGCCCTCAGCGGTGGCGCGGCGCATCGACAACCTGGAAAACGCCGTGGGCAGCCGCCTGTTCGTGCGCAGCACCCATGCGGTGCGCCCGACCCCGGCCGGTATCGCCTTTGCCGAACGGGCCCGGCGCATCGTCGAGGAACTGCGCCTGGCCCGGGCCGAAGCGGTGTCCCTGAGCAGCGCGCCGGAAGGCCTGATCCGCATCGATGCCCCGGCGGCCTTCGGGCGCCGCCACCTGGCCCCGGCCATCGCCGACTTCCTGGTGGCCTACCCGGGCCTCGACGTGCAACTGCGCCTGATCGACAGCTTCGTCGACCTGCACGGCGCTCATCTCGGTGAAGTGGACCTGGTCCTGCGTGCCGGGCCGCTGGCCGATACCCGCCTGGTGGCGACGCCACTGGCCTACATGGTGCGCATCGCCTGCGCCAGCCCGGCCTATCTGCGCCAGCGCGGCGTGCCGACCAGCCCGGCGCAACTGCCGGAGCACGATGGCCTGGACTGGGACGGCCTGGCCCCACCGTTCGCCTGGCGCTTCGAAAGCGACGGACAGATGCGCGTCCATCGGCCCGCCCGCATGCGCATGACCGCCAACAACGCCGAGACCCTGCTGTTCGGCGCCCTCGCCGGCCTCGGCATTGCCCACCTGCCAACCTGGCTGATCAGCGAATACCTGCTGCGCGGCGAACTGCTACCGCTGTTCTGCGACAACGGCCTGCCGCCGACCGAGACCACCGGCATCTACGCGCTCCGCCTGGAACATGAAACGAACTCTCGGAGCCGTTTGCTGCTCGAATTCCTCAAGAGCCGATTCAGCCCGGTGCCGCCCTGGGACCTGGCACTGCAGAGTGAATTGAGCTGGCGATAGCGCTAAATACTTGCGTGCTAAAATTCACAGATCCAACGAAGAAAAGGATTTGCATGAACGCTGACACCGAAGCCCCAGACAACTGCGACGAGCTGTTGCTCGACAACCAGGTGTGCTTTGCCCTGCATTCCACCTCGCTGTTGATGACCAAGGTCTACAAACCCCTGCTGCAAGCGCTGGGCCTGACTTATCCACAGTACCTGGCGATGCTCGTGCTGTGGGAACAGGACGCACTGACCGTCGGTGAGATCAGCCAGCGCCTGCTCACCGACCCAGGTTCGCTGACCCCCCTGCTCAAGCGCCTGGAGGCCGAGGGCCTGCTCAAGCGCACCCGCAGCCGCGAGGACGAGCGCGTGGTGATCGTCGAACTCACTGCGGCCGGCCGTGCACTGCAGCAACAGGCACGCACGGTACCGCACTGCATCCTCGGCGCCAGCGGCCAGTCGATGGAGCAACTGCAACAGCTGCAGCAGCAATTGCTGGCGCTGCGCGAGCAACTGCAAAAAAGCCTGTAACGGCTCTGCAACGGGGTTTTCGGCACAATAGCCAGCCCCGTCCTTCAAGCGATTGGAGAAAATCTCGAAAATTTATATTGCGCACTAAATAATTGCGCGCTAACTTTAACCCCGTACCCAGACAGCGCCAACCGGCGCACACCGCTCACCCGTTTCGAGGAACTCCCCATGAAAACGCTCTACACCGCAACCGTAACCTCCACCGGTGGCCGCGATGGCCGTGCCGTTTCCGCCGACGGCATCCTCGACGTGAAACTCGCCACGCCGAAAGAACTCGGCGGCGCCGGTGGCGCAGCGACCAACCCCGAGCAACTGTTCGCCGCCGGCTACTCGGCCTGCTTCATCGGTGCCCTGAAGTTCGTCGCCGGCCAGAGCAAGCGCCAGCTGCCGGCCGAGACCGCGATCACCGCCGAAGTCGGCATCGGCCAGATCGAAGGCGGCTTCGGTCTCGACATCGACCTGCGCATCAGCCTGCCAGGCCTCGACCAGACCGACGCCCAGGCCCTGGTGGATGCCGCGCACAAGGTCTGCCCGTACTCCAACGCCACCCGCGGCAATGTCGACGTTCGCCTGCACGTCAGCGTCTGAGTTTTCCACAGGCACAAAAAAACCCGGCCAAGGCCGGGTTTTTCATGTCGGGCAAGAAGTCTTACTTCTTGGTACGACCTTTGAAGCTGTTGTCGCGGGTGTCGATATCGATCCACTCGTCGATCTCGATGAAGTCGGCAACCTGGATCTCGGTGCCGTTCTTCAGCTTGGCAGGCTTCATGACCTTGCCGGAGGTGTCGCCACGAGCAGCGTTCTCGGTGTAGACGACCTGACGGCTGATGGTGGTCGGCAGTTCCACGGAAACCAGGCGGCCTTCGAAGAAGACGGCTTCGCAGATGTCTTCCATGCCTTCTTCGATGTACGGCAGAACGGCGTCGATGTCTTCGGCGTTCAGTTCGTACATGGTGTAGTCGGTGGTGTCCATGAAGGTGTACGAGTCACCGCTGATGAACGACAGGGTCGCTTCTTTGCGATCCAGGATCACGTCGTCCAGCTTGTCGTCGGCGAAGTAGACGGTTTCGGTCTTGTAGCCGGTCAGCAGGTTCTTCAGCTTGGTCTTCATGATCGCGCTGTTACGGCCCGACTTGGTGAACTCAGCTTTCTGAACCAGCCACGGGTCGTTGTCGATCCGCAGTACGGTACCGGGTTTCAGCTCTTTACCAGTTTTCATTACGAAGTATCCGAATCTGGATGGATTTATAAAAATCGAGGCCGCGTATCATATCCAATTTCGGTAAAACTGCACCAGCGCCGTGGCAAGGTCCGGCCGAGCGGCCTGCTCCGCGCACCAGCACCGCGCATGGGCGGCCAGTTCGTCCCAGTGCGGCAACAGCTGCTTCCACGCCTCGCCCATGTCGCGGTCCATGTTCCAGGCACGCCACAGTTCCACCAGCGCCGCCGCGGTGACGGGCGACAGTTCCCGGGTGTAATGGACGAGGAAGGCTTCGAGTTTTTCCCAGTGGGCGTACTCCTCCTGCACATAGATGTGCCAGAGCAAGGGCTGTCCCGCCCATTGCGCACGGACGAAGGAATCCTCGCCACGCACCGCATTGAAGTCGCAGCTCCACAACACGCGGTCGTAGTCGTCCTGCTCGACGAAAGGCAGGATCTGCACGGTCAATGCGCCACGCCGATGCAGCGCGCCGACCGTCAGCGTCTCCTCCCCCAGCCAGGCCTGTACGTCGCCGAGAATCCGGCCTTCCGGAACCAGCAGATGGTTGGGCCGGGCGTCCTCGGCCAGGGCGTCGAGCCAACCGGCCAGGCCGTTGTTCTCGTAGGCGAACAGCGACAGCAGGCGCGCATCGGGCTGCGCTGCCACGCCCAGGCCGCGCAGGAAGGCTTCGCGATCGAAGGCCTGACGCCGTGCCAGCAGGTCACGCTCGCGCAGCAGTCCACCGGTGCGCGAGGTGAAGCCGGGGAAGAAGAACACCTTGCGCAAGCCATTGGCCTGGGGCGACGGCAAACCGTGGCAACCCTCGACCCAGTCCTCGGCGCTGAGGTATTCCAGGTTCAGCCACAGGGCCGGCGCCGGGCGCTGGGCCATGGCGTCGATGTACTCGACAGGCAGTTGGCAGCCGAAGGCCCCGATGACCACGTCCGCCACCGCCACCGGCGTCCAGTCGGCGCCCCAGTGACAGACCTCGACCCCCGCCTGCACCTGCTGTGCCGCCTGCCCATCGGCTTGCGGGCAGATCCGCGCGAATGCCTGCAGTTCGTCGACCCACAACCGTACGCTCAGGCCGTGCTCGGCCACCAGTTGCCGGGCCAGGCGCCAGGTCACCCCGATGTCGCCGTAGTTGTCCACCACACGGCAGAAGATGTCCCAGGTCGGTTTCATATCAGGCACCTCTTGCGCCGCAGACAGATAGATCTGCCAATTGTCCGGGTTATCGCCGACGGACAAAAGTGTTGCCGGCCATGGAAACTGCGATCTGTCGTGCGACAATCCCGTCCCTGTCCTGCCAGGAGGTTGCCATGTCCTACCGAGCGCGTCGTCGCGAACTGAAGGTTTCTCCGAAAATGCTGCCGCTGATCGTCGCCGTCGCCCTGGGCCTTTGGCTCGGTTTCGTCGCCATCGGCCTGACCCTGTGGGGCGCCTGGCAGTGGCTGCCGGCCGTGCACGAGCCGGTCACCGCAGTACTCGGCCAACCCCTCGCGCCCGCCCCGGCGCTGGCCACCCCGCGCCAGCCGCCGGCCGCGCGGATGCCGGGTGCGACGGAACAGTCGCCGGAGCAGAACCACATGTTCGAGCAGTACCAGCAGGCCCTGCAGACCCAGCAGGTCCAGGACGCGGAAGACCGCGCCGAGGAAAACCTGCGCAACCTGTCCAGTCCCCGGTGCCAGTTCTGGCTGCAGCAGAACCGCACCGCCCCTACCGAGAAAAGCCGGGCCAATGTCCTTGAGTTCTGCCGTTGAAATGAACAAGACCGACCTGCTGCACGCCATCATCGAACGCCTGGGCGTGGACCTCGACGTACTCCAGCGCGCCGCCCAGACCGCGTACGAGACCGCGACCGCGGAAGAGAACATCGCCGAGAACAAGTACGACACCCTGAGTCTGGAAGCTTCCTACTTGGCGACCGGCCAGGCCCGACGCATGGAGGAGATTCGTCAGGCGCGGGCAGCCTACCTGCAACTGAACCTGCGGGCGTTCGATCAGCAGTCGGGAATCCAGGTCAGCAACCTGGTGTCGCTGGAGGATGAGGCGGGCAATCGCCAGCGGGTGTTCCTCGGGCCGGAAGCGGCCGGCCTGAAGATCGGCGAAGGTGCGCAACTGGTGACGGTGATCACCCCGCGCTCGCCGCTGGGCCAGCAATTGCTGGGCAAGCGCGAGGGCGACGAGGTCGATCTGGGTGGCGGGCGCCAGGTGCTCGAAGTCATCGCCGTCGAGTGAAGGCTGTCAGGCCAGGGCATCGAACTGCCGGCCCAGCGCCTGGGCCCTGAACTGCTCCAGGACAAAGTCGACGAACGCCCGGGTCTTGCCCGGCAGCAGCTTGTGCTGGGCGTAGTACAGCGAAATGTTGCCGTCGTCCACGTACCAGTCCGGCAGCACCCGCAGCAGGCTGCCGCGACGCAGGTAGGGCACGGCGAACGGCATGCTCACCAGCGCGATCCCCAGGTCCTGCTCCGCGGCCGCGCAGGCGGCCTCTGAATCGGTCATGGTCATGCGCTGGCGCAGGCTCAGCGGGCGCTGCTCCCCCGCGCGGCTGCTCAACGGCCAGGAACGTACCCGTCCGGTCTGCGGCGAACGGATCAGTATGCCGTCGGCCGCGGCCAGGTCCTCCGGCTGCGTCAGCACCCCGCACCCTTGCAGATAACCGGGCGAGGCCACCAGCACCCGGTGCGCCGGCGCCAGCTTGCGCGCCACCACCCCGGGCGGCAGGTCGAAGCCGCCACCAATGGCCGCGTCGAAACCCTGGGCGATCAGATCGACCTGACGGTTATCGAAATGCCAGTCCGGCGTGATCGCCGGAAAACGCCGCAGGAACTCGCCCAGCAGCGGCAGTATGTACAGGCGCCCGAACACCGTGCCCATGCTGACCTTGAGCGTCCCCGCCGGCTGCCCCTCGATGCTGGCGAGGTTGGCCACGGCATGCTGGATGGTCTGGAAGCTGTCGCGCACCTCGATCAGGAAACGCTGCCCGGCCTCGGTCAGCGTCAGGCTGCGGGTGCTGCGCTGGAACAGGCGCACCCCCAGCCGCGCTTCCAGGCCGGCGACATTCTTGCCCACCGCCGCCGGGGTCAGGCTGAGGCGCCGGGCGGCCTCGGCGAAGCTGCCGACTTCGGCGCTGCGCAAAAAGCACTCTATGCTGCTGAAGGTTTCCATGACGGGATTCCAAACCATTGGTTTATTCAGACTATAGCGATTAGTGGATTATCAGGAAGTAATCTCCCCCCGATACTGGGCCCATCCACAAGGCATCCAGCCTTGTCTTTTCAGGAGCACCAGCAATGTCGATCCAACACAACCTCAGCGGCAAAGTGGCACTGGTCCAGGGCGGTTCGCGCGGCATCGGCGCAGCCATCGTCAAGCGCCTGGCCGAACAGGGCGCCGCCGTGGCCTTCACCTACGTCAGCTCGCAAGCCGGCGCCGAACAACTGCAGAACCAGATCCGCCAGAACGGCGGCAAGGCCCTGGCGGTGAAAGCCGACAGCGCCGACGCCACGGCGGTGCAGCAGGCGGTCGAGCAGACCGTCGAGCACTTCGGCGGCCTGGACATCCTGGTCAACAATGCCGGCGTGCTGGCCATCGGCGACGTGGCCGAATTCAGCCTGGACGACTTCGACCGCACCCTCGCGGTGAACGTGCGCAGCGTGTTCGTCGCCACCCAGGCCGCGGTGCGCCACATGGGCCAGGGCGGACGCATCATCAACATCGGCAGCACCAACGCCGAGCGCATGCCCTTCGCCGGCGGCGCCACCTACGCCATGAGCAAGTCGGCCCTGGTCGGCCTGACCCGCGGCCTGGCCCGCGACCTCGGCCCGCGCGGGATCACCATCAACAACGTGCAGCCCGGACCGGTGGACACCGACATGAACCCGGCCAACAGCGAATTCGCCGACAGCCTGATGGGACTGATGGCGGTGGGTCGCTACGGCCATGTCGAGGAAATCGCCAGCTTCGTCGCCTACCTGGCGGGCCCGGAAGCCGCCTACATCACCGGTGCCAGCCTGACCATCGACGGTGGCTTCGCCGCCTGAATCCCGAGCCCTATCGCGCCGCCAGATGTTGCTCCAGCAACTGGATGAAAGCACTGGCGGCCGGGGTCGGCGTTTTCGACCAGATGGCGTACAGGTGCCGCACCGGGGCATCGTTCACAGGCAGTACCACCACACGCTCGAAGCCGCTGGCGATGCGTTCGGCCACCAGGCCAACGGCCAGCCCGCGCTGGACGAACTTCTCGATCAGGCGGGTGGTCCCCACTTCGAACTGCACCCGATGCTGCAGGCCCGCAGCGGCGAAGGCCTCGTCGGTCTGGCGGCGGGCCCCGGTACCGGCCTGGAAATCCACCAGCGGCTGCCCCTCCAGATCCGCCAGGGACAGGCGTTCGTGCCCCGCCAGGTGGTGTTTCTGCGGCAGTACCGCGACCAGTTCTTCCTTGGCCAGCAGACGCCACTCGACACCCTCCAGCCCCTCGCCCGGCCACACGCCGATGAAGGCCAGGTCCAGACGCCGCTCGCGCACGTCGACGATCATCGCTTCGCTCTTGCCCTGCAGCCAGCGGATGTCCACCCGCGGATAGCGATGATGGAACCCGGCCAGCAGATCGACCAGGTCCAGTTCGGTCAGCGAACTGATTTCACCGATGGACAGGCGACCGCGTACATCGCCACTGACCGCCGCCACTTCGTCGGCAATGCGCCGTGCCGCCTCCAGGGCCGTGCGCGCGCTGGGCACGAACGCTTCGCCGGCGGCGGTCAGGCGCACCCAGCGGGAACTGCGCTCGAACAGCGGCACGCCAAGGTGTTCCTCGAGGCGGGCGATCTGATGGCTGAGGGCCGACTGCACCACGTGACAACGCTCGGCAGCGCGGGTGAAGCTGCCGGTTTCGGCTACCGCCAGGGCGTACTCGATCTGTTTCAGGTTCATGCTTGTCTATCTTGTTTCGAGATTGATTCGATGAAAACGATGCACTGGTGTCATCCTAGCGCGCTTCCCATACTACGCACCTCATTCTTCGACCGGAGACGGCCATGACCGCCACCCCTCCCCTGAGCCGCGCCCTGATCCTGCTGATGGCCACCGCCGTCGGCCTGGCGGTGGCCAGCAACTACTACGCGCAGCCGCTGCTGCACAGCATCGCCGCGCATTTCGGCCTGAGCACCGCCAGCGCCGGCTGCATCGTCATCGCCGCACAACTGAGCTACGGCGCCGGCCTGTTGCTGCTCGCGCCGCTGGGCGACCTGTTCGAGCAACGCCGGCTGATCGTCGGCATGATCGCCATCGCTACCGTCGGCCTGCTGATCAGCGCCTTCGCCCCCAGCCTGCCGTGGCTGCTGCTGGGCACCACGCTGACCGGGCTGTTCTCGGTGGTGGCCCAGGTCCTGGTGCCGATGGCCGCGGGCCTCAGCGATCCGGGCGAACGCGGGCGCGTGGTCGGCACGCTGATGGGCGGCTTGCTGCTGGGTATCCTGCTGGCACGCACCGCCGCCGGGTTCATGGCGACCCTCGGCGACTGGCGCAGCATCTACCTGCTCGCCGCCGGCCTGATGGCCCTCAGCGCCCTCGCCCTGTTCCGCGCCCTGCCACAGCGCCGGCAGCACGCCGGGCTGGCCTATCCGGCCTTGATCGGCTCGGTGTTCCGCCTGTTCGCCGAAGAGCCGGTACTGCGTCTGCGCTCGTTGCTCGGGGCATTTTCCTTCTGCCTGTTCGCACTGTTCTGGACACCGCTGGCCTTCCTGCTGAAGGCCGAGCCCTACCACTATTCCGACGGCGTCATCGGCCTGTTCGGCCTGGCCGGGGCCGCCGGTGCGCTGGCGGCGAACTGGGGCGGGCGCCTGGCCGACCGTGGCAAGGGCGCCCAGGGCACCACCTTCGGCCTGCTCGCGCAGACCCTGTCGTGGGTGCCACTGGCCTTCGCCCCGACCTCGCTGGCAGCCCTGCTGCTCGGCGTACTGCTGCTCGACCTGGCGGTGCAACTGGTCCACGTCAGCAACCAGAACGCGGTGATCGCGCTGCGCCCGGAAGCGCGCAACCGTCTCAATGCCGGCTACATCACCTGCTATTTCATCGGCGGAGCGACGGGCTCCCTGCTTGGCACCCAGCTGTTCCAGCACTGGGGCTGGAACGGCATCGTCATCGCCGGCCTGGGCATCGGTGTACTGGCCCTGGCGATCTGGCGGCTGGCGAACAGAAAGATGATGGAAGTCAGAACCGTCTGACAGACGTCCTACCCTCCGTCGCCTGACGATTGACTTGGGGGTATCCGGAGCGCTCAGTAAGGATTGGTCAAAAAGCCCTCTCAACCTGGATACCCCCTATGACAAGACTCACCGTTCAGTCCGGCGATTTCTTGCAAGGTGAAGGCGAGTACCGCAATGGATCGCTCACACTCAAGACCGCCGCCAGCCCCTCACCGGGCGAAAAGATCGCCCTCTCGCGCATCAAGGACATGAAAGTCGCCAACCAGGAAACCAGCCGCAACCTCGGCAGCGCACTCGGCTGGGGCATGGCCGGCTGCCTGATGGCCGGCCCCCTGGGCCTGCTGGCCGGGCTCTGGCTCGGCAGCAAGGACGAGGAGATCACCTTCCTCGCCACCTTCAAGGATGGCCGCAAGCTGCTGGCGGTCACCGACGGCAAGACCTGGTCGAAACTGGACGGCAGCTGGCGCCGTCGCACCCAGCAACGGCAAGCCGCGGCGAAACCCTGAATTTTCCCGTCACCCGCTCGTTCTTCCTGAAACGGACGTTACTGCAATCGGGGCACCGCAACGCGGTCGCCCCTGCTAAGATTGCGCCCGCGCTGCGGCGCCCACTGGCGCAATGCCAGTAGCCTTTCGCACCTGCGCGCCCTTTTTTTGCGCCTTCCTGTCGCCGTACCGGGCTTTCAGCTTCGGGGTAGCTGCCGACTCATGACGGCACGCCCGCTGCGGGCCCTCAAGGAGTTTTGCCGCATGTCCCTGCAATGCCCCCGCCTGCCCCTCAGCCTGCTCACGGTCGGCCTGGCCCTGAGCGCCCCGCACGTCTTCGCCGAAAGCGCCGTCGACCTTGCCCCGATCACGGTGTCCGATAGCACGAGCGACGACTACCAGGCACGCCAGGCGCAGGTCGCCGGCTTCTCCCCGGCACCGCTGCTGGACACCCCGGCGTCGGTCGCGGTGTTCACCGAGCAATTGCTGCAGGATCGCCAGGTGCGCCGGCTCAGCGAAGTGCTGCAGAGCGATGCCTCGGTGGGCGAGTCCTATGCCCCCATCGGCTACTACGAGAACTTCAACGTGCGCGGCTTCAGCCTGGACGCGGCGCACAGCTACAAGATCAACGGCCAGACCATCACCGGCGAACAGAACGTGGCCCTGGAGAACAAGCAGCAGGTGGAACTGCTCAAGGGGCTCTCCGGCCTGCAGAGCGGCGTGTCCGAGCCTGGCGGGGTGATCAACTACGTGACCAAGCGCCCGGAGGAAGTGCGCTCGGTGACGCTGTCCAGCAACGAACAGGGCGAACGCTACATCGCCACCGACCTCGGTGGCTGGTTCGGCAGCGAGCGGCAGTTCGGCCTGCGTGCCAACCTGGCCCATGAAGACATCCGCAGCTACGTCGACCACGCCGACGGCAAGCGCGACTTCGCCGCCCTGGCCTTCGACTGGCAGATGAACCCGGATGCCTTGCTGCAACTGGACCTCGAGTACCAGACCCGCGAGCAGTACTCGGTACCGGGCTACCAGTTGCTCGGCGGCAGCAGCCTGCCCCATGGCGTCGATCCCGAGGACCACCTCGCCTGGCAGGACTGGGCCAGACCGGTCAAATCGGACTCGCTGAACTTCGGCGGACGCTTCGAGTACCGCTTCAACGAGGCCTGGACCGGCGCGGTGAGCGCATCGCGCAGCCGGGTGGTGATCGATGACTACAGTGCGTTTGCCTGGGGTTGCTATTACACGAGCGATTGCCCTGGCCTGGGTAACACCTTCAGCCCCAACGGCGATTACGACATCTATGACTTCCGCAGTCCTGATGACACCAGACGCACCGATGAAGCGCAGGCGACTCTGAATGGGCGTTTCGATGCGCTGGGAGTCAGCCATGAGCTGACCGTCGGCACCAGCGCGCAGCGTCGCACCCTGGACCAGCGCCCAATGTTCAACGAGATCACCAACCTGATTTCGGAGCAACCGAACATCTATCTGGGCACCCCCGCGGTCACTCCGTCCGACAAAACGCCTGGCCACACCGAACGCCGCCTCGACAGCCGCCAGTACGGCCTGTTCTTCAGCGACCGGGTCAGCTTCACCGAGCAATGGCAAACCGTGATCGGCGCCCGTGTGGTGCGCCTGGACGAGCAGGCGTTCGACCTGAATGGCGACTCACTGCGCCACACCCGCCAGTACGAATTGCTGCCCAACGCCGCGCTGATCTACAAGCCGCGCCCGGACATCTCCCTCTACACCAGCTACAGCAAGGGCCTGTCTGCCGGCGGCGCCGCCCCCTGGTTCGCCACCAACAGCGTGGACATCCTCGCCCCCACCACCTCGCACCAGATCGAACTGGGCATCAAGCGCGACTGGCAGCGCATGAGCTTCAGCGCCGCGCTGTTCCAGCTGCGCCAGGCCTACCAGTACGCCCGGCCGGATGACGCGGGCAACTTCACCTACGTGCAGCAGGGGCAGCAGAAGAACATCGGCCTGGAACTGGGCGCCAGCGGCTGGCTGACCTCGGACCTGCAGATCAACGCCAGCGCCGCGGCGATCCGCGCCCGGGTCGAAGGCAGCGGCACCGACGCCTACGACGATCACCAGGCCCTCAACGTGCCGCGCCTGCGCGCGGCCCTGCAGGCCGACTACAGCATCCCCGGGATGCCCGGCCTGGCCCTGCTCGGCGGCATGCGCTACAGCGCCAGCAAATACGCCAACCAGGAAGGCACGGTGGCGGTCGGCGGCTATACCGTGTTCGACGTGGGCAGCCGCTACCGCACGCGGATCGCCGGCTACGACACGGTGCTGCGACTGACGGTGGACAACGTCTTCGATCGCCGCTACTGGCGGGACGTGGGCGACTACCTGGGGGACAACTACCTGTTCCAGGGCGCGCCGCGCACGGCACGGGTGTCGGCTTCGTTCAGTTTCTGAATCGCAGGCTTGCGGGCCCTACGGCCCGCAAGTCTCGAACGTTCACGCCGAGGGCTGGTTCAGATCTCGATGGTTTTTACATTGGGGTCATACATGGCGCTGATGATTTCCCTGGCGCCTGCCAGAGGGGACTGCTTGGTGATGTTGACGATGGCCTCGATGGAAGCCCCCACCAGAGCGCTGTCACCCCGTTCGATACCGCTGTCGAGTCGCTCGAAAAACCCGCTTATGGTTTCAGCCCGTTCTTTGAAAACCCCGGCCAGATACTGTTCGAGAATCTGTTTCTGAGCGCTGATCCGAGACAGCGTGGTGTCCTTGTAGGCGGCAATCTCAGCGCGCTTGGTCTGTTCAACTTCGGCGGTCTTCTTGTAGTCGGACCACGCCGAGACAAGCAACTTGAAAGACTCCTCGACACTTGCAGCCGGTGATGGCAACGGAACTTGCCCAGCCATCTTGAAAATCTGTTCCTTCATCTCATCACTCCAGCGTCAGTGCACCCGAAATCGTGCTCTTGATGTTCTTCGTCGCGGCCCCGTCCTTGGTGATGATGGCAACATCAAGTACGTTCTTCAGGCCTTTTCCGAGCGTCAACATCGTCTCGAACGCTGCCGGGTCGCTATCGTCGAATACCTTGACCTTCTCGAAGCGGGCGACCAGCTCGGTGATGGTCTTCGAGATCTCTCCCGCATTGTCCCTGATAGCCTTGAGTGCGGTTTTCATCACTTCCATGTTGGCAACTGCGGTTTCCACCTCAGCCTCGTACTGGTGTGCCTTGGTCAGGGCTTCTTCCGCCTTGCTCGCCAGCATGAAACCGCCAATAGCCAATGCCGGGCCCAATACGATTCCGCCAAGCGCAACCATCCCACCCGCCATGCCGAAACCACCAGCACTCAAGGCTCCACCGCCCAGCCAGGCCAAGGTGGCGTTGGTGGCTGCTGCGCCAGACAATCCGGAAATCGCGGCACCGGTGGAAGCACTGGCCAATGCGCCGACAGAGCCGTATGCACCAATCGCTGCCAGCGCACCACCACCGATACCCGATGCCAGCCCCTTCTCGATCTCCAACGAATTGAGCACCAGCTTCTCGTAGTTTTTCAGCTCTTCGACCGTGACGATTTCCTCGAAGCCACTCAGTGCGCTTCGGGCACTCTTGGTCTTCTTGATCGTGTCCACCAGGTGTTTTATCTGGTGCGAGAACGCATGGACTTTCAGTTTTCCAAGCGCCTCCAGGACCTTCTGCGTTTCATTGCGCGAGGCGTCCAGCTTTTCAGAAGCCTTCTTGTACTTACCCTCGGCGTCCTTGCCGATTTCCTTGGCCTTGTCGAAATTGTTCGAGGCCTGGACACCTTTTACGACGCCCGTCGCAGCCAGCGCAGCGGCGGCTCCCCAGAGAATCAATGGAAGTGGCATGTTATAGATCCCTCTATCGTTAGGATTTCACCGACAAAATCAGTTGAGATTGCATGGTCCTGCAGCTTTCGACATTGGCCGCGATGTAGTCTTCGCGGCTCATGAAGGCGGAGAGATGCTGTTCGTAGAATGCATCGACCCTGCATATCAACGGCCGAGCGTCATAAATGCCGCAGAGGTTCCGTTGCATATCGAAATGCACGCAAACGCCATCGCCCCGGTTCAAGTCGTCATAAACGGGGGATTTGTCGAGGTGTCTGCAGCACAGTCCGCATTTGTTGCAGGGAAACATGATGTCCATCCTGGACAGGTGAATAAGCGTGCACGAAGAGCACGCAGGTCAAAGATCGACCAACCATAGCCTAGTGCCACCACTCAGTCCATTGGGGTTTCGTCGGAAAGTCAGGACCAGGAGGAGGAGTCCGCGGGCAGCGAGGGAGGGAAGGAAAGCAAAAAGCCCCCGGAAACTCATCGTTTCCAGGGGCTTTTCGTTGTATCGAAAGTGGCGGTGAAGAAGGGATTCGAACCCTTGATACAGTTTCCTGTATACACACTTTCCAGGCGTGCTCCTTCAACCGCTCGGACACTTCACCGGATCTCTTCAAGCTGTTCAGCCTGTCGAGGCGCGCTAATTTAGTCGAAAGCCTTTCACTTGGCAAAGGTTTTTTTCAGAATTTTCAAATATTTATGCCGAAGCCCGGAAAAGCGCGGTGGGCCATGGCATTTTGGCCAATCCCTGGTGTGCTTTGCCCTGCCTTTCCCCCCTGCCCCCGACGAACAAGGGTCACAGGGGAAACGATGACCGAGTGGTCAGTCATCGTGCTTTACCTGACCACGGTGGCTGGGTAACGTCTTGCCACTTCCCCGCCACTTCTCCTACAAGGAATCCCGGCATGAGTGAGCTGATTACCTACCACCTCGAAGATGGCATCGCGACCCTGACCCTGAACAACGGCAAGGTCAACGCCATCTCCCCCGACGTCGTCGCTGCCTTCAATGCCGCCCTCGACCGCGCCACGCAGGACCGCGCCGTGGTCATCGTCACCGGACAGCCGGGCATTCTTTCCGGCGGCTACGACCTCAAGGTGATGACCGCCAGCCCGCAGGCCGCCGTGTCCCTGGTCACCGCCGGCTCGACCCTGGCCCGCCGCCTGCTCTCCCATCCCTTCCCGGTGATCGTCGCCTGCCCCGGCCACGCCGTGGCCAAGGGCGCCTTCCTGCTGCTTTCGGCGGACTACCGCATCGGTGTCGAAGGCCCGTTCAGCATCGGCCTGAACGAAGTGCAGATCGGCATGACCATGCACCATGCCGGCATCGAACTGGCTCGCGACCGCCTGAGTCGCGCGGCCTTCCAGCGCTCGGTGATCAATGGCGAGATGTTCGACCCGGCCGGCGCCGTGGAGGCCGGCTTCCTCGACAAGGTCGTACCCGCCGAGCACCTGCTGGAAACCGCCCTGGCCGCCGCCCGCCAGTTGAAGAAGATCAACATGAGCGCGCACAAGAACACCAAGCTGAAGGTGCGCAAGGCACTGCTGGACACCCTCGACGACGCCATCATCCGCGACCAGGAACACATGGGCTGAGCGCCCCGGGCCGGACGCCGCCGCGGCCGGCCCCACGGCACATTTCGCCAGACAGGACGTTTGCCCCCGTCGGTGCACACCCGTACACTCCCTCGCGTTTTGTCGAGTGAGTCGCACGATGCTCTTTCTTCCTCGCATGCTCCTGCTGGGCGCGCACTTCATCCTGGTGGGTCTGATCGGCCTGGTCATCGGTCTCTGCCGCCCGTTCAACCCCGACAACAGCCGCCTCTACGCGCGCCTCTATGCCTGGCCATCGAGCTGGCTGCTGCGGCTCAAGGTGGAGGCGGAGGTCGGCCCGCTGTTCGACCAGCCGCCTGGCTGCGTGATCATCGCCAACCACCAGTCCAACTACGACCTGTTCGTCCTCGGCCACGTGGTACCGCCGCGCACCGTATGCATCGGCAAGAAGAGCCTCGGCTGGATCCCGCTGTTCGGCCAGCTGTTCTGGCTCGGCGGCAATGTCCTGGTCGATCGCGGCAACGCCTACCAGGCCCGCCGCGCCCTGCAGACCACCACCCGCACCCTGCAGGAACAGGACACCTCGATCTGGATCTTCCCGGAAGGCACGCGCAACCCGGGCGATACCTTGCTGCCGTTCAAGAAAGGCGCCTTCCACATGGCCATCGACGCCGGCGTGCCGATCGTCCCGGTCTGCGTCAGTCGTTACGCCAGGCGCCTCAACCTCAACGGCTGGCGCAAGGAGCGGGTGCTGATCCGCTCGCTGCCGCCGATTGCCACCGCCGGCATGACCCAGCAGGACATTCCAGCGCTGATCGAGCAATGCCGCACGCAGATGCAGGCCTGCATCGAGCTGATGGAGCGCGAGCGCCAGCGCGGCTGAGCAGTTGCCGTTTCGCCGTGGTCAGACCAAGCTGTCTGTCACGTCAACGCGGAGGATGCGCACAACCATGGGTCGAGTCGTAGCAGCGGCGGTCTACAGCGCCGGCAGGAAGATCACCAACATCAGCCTCGACGAAGGCGCCGAATGGGCCAGCAAGCCCGGGCATTTCGTCTGGATCGGCCTGGAAGAGCCCAACGCCCAGGAACTGGCCAACCTGCAACGGCAGTTCCACCTGCATGAACTGGCCATCGAGGACGCCCTGGAAAAGCACAGCCGGCCGAAGCTGGAAACCTTCGGCGACGCGCTGTTCATCGTCACCTACTCGCCGGTGCGCCAGGACGGCAAGCTGGAGTTCATCGAAACCCACATCTTCGCCGGCAAGGGCTACATCATCACCTGCCGCAACGGTCACTCGAAGTCCTACGCCCTGGTCCGCCAGCGCTGCGAGGCACGTCCCCTGCTGCTGGAGCACGGCGAGGATTTCGTCCTCTATGCCCTGCTCGACTTCGTCACCGAGAACTACCAGCCGGTCAGCGAAGCCATTCATGGCGAGATCGAGGAACTGGAACAGAGCGTGCTCAGCGGCTCGCTGGTGGAAGAGGACATCCGCCGCATCCACAACCTGCGCCGCGACATCCTGCGCCTGCGGCGCTACGTGGCGCCCATGGTGGAAATCAGTGAAGAGCTGCAGCGCCTGGCCTTCCCCTTCATCGACAAGAACATGCGCCCGTACTTTCGCGACGTGCAGATCCACGTGACGCGGCAGATGGAAGACCTGGCGGGAATCCGCGACCTGGCCAGCCAGACCATCGAGATCGGCATGCTCCTGGAGTCATCGCGGCAGAGCATCGTGCAGCGCAAGTTCGCCGCCTGGGCGGCGATCCTCGCGTTCCCCACCGCAGTGGCGGGCATCTACGGCATGAACTTCCAGAACATGCCGGAGCTGAGCTGGCACTACGGCTATTTCGCCGTGCTGGGGGCCATCACCGTGGGGTGCACGGCGCTGTACGGCAGCTTCAAGCGTTCGGGCTGGCTTTAGGCTGGGCGACGAAACGCATCATCCACTCGGCGACGGTCTGCCCGTGGTGCTCCACGCCCAGGCTGTCGATGCCCTTGCGGTACACCTCGCTGCCCAGGCTCTCCTGGCGCAGGTCGAGCAGCGCGCGGGAGTAGTCGTGGATGAACTCCGGGTGGCCCTGGAAGCACAGGACCTGATCGCCGATGTGATAGGCCGCGTACGGGCAGAAATCGCTGGAGGCGATCACGGTCGCGTTCTCCGGCAGCGCGGTGACCTGGTCCTGGTGGCTGATCAGCAGCGTCAGTTCCTCCACCTGCGGGCTCATCCACGGCGCACGGGCGGACATCACGTAGCGATGGGTGCCGACGCCCCAGCCCTGGCTGGCCCGTTCGCTCTTGCCACCGAGCAGCAGCGCCAGCAACTGGTGACCGAAACACACGCCCAGCAGCTTGTCGCCGCGCTGGTAGCGATCCAGCAGGAACGCCTTGAGCCTGCCGATCCACGGATCGTCGCCGAACGAGTCGGCCTTGCTGCCGGTCACCAGGTAGGCATCGAAGACCGCGTCATCGGGCGGATAGTGACCGTTCATCACGTTGTACACGGTGAACTCGGCGGCGATCGGTTGCTGGGTGAACAGTTGCTCGAACATCCGTCCATAGCCCTGATACTGCTCGACCAGCTCGGGTCGCAGGACGTCGGTTTCCAGGATGCAGATGCGTAACGACATAGACTTGGCCCTGAACGACAGTGGTGAAAAAACACCGGTGAAGCCTGCCGCGAATATTGGCAGCAGGCAAGCATTCCCTCGGACGAACGGTCATTTCCGTGCAGTCCGTGCGTGTATCCCGCGCATGTGTCTAGTCAGGCACGTCCTGCGCGGATGGCATATAGCCTCATGAACAAAAGGTCTTTCACGACCAAAGTACAGACGAAAGCGTTCTAAAACTGCGGTAACGTTGCCGCATTTCAAGTTGTATACCCATTAACAGAAGGTCCGAAAACAGTGTCCGCAGAGACACCGCCGGGCCCGGGACAAGGACGCCATCCGGCTCTCAGGAATAACAACAAGAAGGCAGACAGCCATGCTCAAACAACACAAGGTACGTCAGGCGGGACTCATTCTGTTCGCCACCACACTGCTGCTGATCCTGCCGAACCTGACGCGACTGTTCGGCTGAGCGATCGCCTTCCAGTGTCACTTCAGCCCTGGTGTATGCTGCCGACCCTCACTGGTTGGAGACTTGCCCATGCGCCGTTGCCTCATCCTCCTGCTCGCCCTGCTGAGCCTGCCTTCGCATGCCGCGCAATTGACCCTGGAGCTGGACGACGCTAGCCGGCAATGGGACAGCGAAGCCCTGCTCAAGCATCCGCAGGCCCGGGATATCCGCATCGACCAGGACGTCTCCTACAAGAAGACCATGCACTACCGCGCCGTGCCACTGGCCGCGCTGCTGAGCGGCGTCAAGCCGGGCGACCACCTGCAGGCCGTGGCGCTCGACGGTTTCGCCGCCGAGATGCCCGCCGGCCCGCTGCTGCAGTCCGGCCCGGCGCAAGCCTGGCTGGCCGTGGAAGACCCGCGCCAGCCGTGGCCGGCACTGGGCCCGGACAAACCGAGCGCCGGCCCGTTCTACCTGGTCTGGACCCGCCCGCAAGCCAGCGGCATCAGCCCCGAGCAATGGCCTTTCCAGGTGGCCAGCATCCGCCGCCTGCAACCGGTGGCCGAGCGCTTTCCCGCCCTGCGCCCGGCAGCAGGGCTGCCCGCCGACGACCCGGTGAGCCGCGGCTTCGCTCTGTTCCAGAAAAACTGCCTGGCCTGCCATCGCCTCAATGGCGCCGGCGATGCGCAATTCGGTCCCGACCTCAACCTGCCGTACAACCCGACGGAATATTTTCGCCCGGAATTCCTCCGTCGTTATATCCGCAATCCGCAGGATTTGCGGCAGTGGCCGCAGGCGCGCATGCCCGGCTTCAGCAGCGAGGTGCTGACGGACAGCGACCTCGACGCCCTGCTCGCCTACCTCGCGCACATGGCCGGGCGCAAGACGCCTACTGCTGCCCGCTGAAGCAGGACGTCACCAGCACGTTGGCGTGCATCTGCTCGTAACCGCCGCCACGGCGCATGCCGCGTACCGGGCAGGCATCCAGGTAATCCAGGCCCACCGCCAGCTTCAGGTGCCGCTCCGGCACGGCGAGCTGGTTGGTCACGTCGAAGCTGTACCAGGCGTCGTCCAGCCAGGCTTCCGCCCAGGCATGGCTGGCCATGTGCTGGTTGGCGTCATCGAACAGATAGCCCGAGACATAGCGCGCCGGCACCTGCAGGCTGCGCGCGCAGGCGATGAAGGCATGCGCGTGGTCCTGGCAGACCCCTGTCCCGCTGGCGAAGGCCTGGGCGGCGCTGGTGTCCACCGCCGTGGTCCCCGGGGCGTAGGCCATGTGCTCGTGCAACGCCCCCATCAGGCCGATCAGCGCGCCGCGATCGCGATACTCGCCGCAGTGCCGGCCGGCGAAGGCACGCAGTGCCTCGTCGGCCTCGGTCAGGCGGGTGAAGCGCAGGAACGGCAAGGGTGACTGGCCGTCCTGCTCGGCTTCCAGGTCCGGGTCGATCTCCACTTCGCCGTGGGCGGCGATGCGCAGGTCGGCATGGGGCTCCTCGAGGCTGAGCACGTGCAGGATATTGCCGAACGGGTCGCGCCGGGCCGGCACCGGACGCGGCAGGTCGAGTTGCCATTGCAGCACCTGCTGGCGCTGGTTGTCCGGCGGGGTCAGGCGCAGGTACTGGATGCTGGTCCGCACCTGATCTTCGTAGTGATAGGCAGTTTCGTGGCTGATTGTCAGTCTCATACGACCTCCAGGTAAGCGCTGTGGATGGCGTTGCCCAGTTCCCGAACCAGCGGAATGTAGTGGTTCAGCCAGGGGTGCAGGCCCTGCGCGAGGATTTCCTCGATGGCGGTGTAGCGCAACCGCGCATCCACCTCGGCCGCCAGGCGCTGGGCCGGGCGCCCGTTGCCGCCGGGCAGGCTGGCCAGGATCTGGTCGATTTCCTCGGTGCAGGCCCGCAGCGAACGGGGCACGTCGGCACGCAACAACAGGAGTTCGGCTACGTGGCGTGCCGTGGGGGCATCGCGGTAGATCTCGGTATAGGCCTCGAACGAGGACAGGGCGCGGAGCAAGGCGCTCCACTGGTAGTAACCGCGGGCGGAACTGTCGCTGACGGTCTCCGCCGCCTCGCCGAACATCTCGTAGCGCGCATCCAGCAGGCGCAGGGTGTTGTCGGCCCGCTCGATGAACGTGCCCAGGCGAATGAAGCGGAAGGCGTCGTTGCGCATGATGGTGCCGTAGGTGGCGCCGCGGAACAGGTGCGAGCGCTCCTTGATCCACTCGCAGAAGCGGCTCATGCCATAGCGCCCGAGCCCCTGTTCGGCGATGCCGCGGATCTCCAGCCAGGTGGCGTTGATGTTTTCCCACATGTCGGCGGTGATCTTGCCGCGCACCGCATGGGCGCAGGCACGGGCCGCGCCGAGGCAGCTGTAGATGCTCGCCGGGTTGTCCGGGTCGAGGGCGAAGAAGTGCAACAGGCGCTCGGCATGCAACTCGCCATGCCGCGCCAGGTAGTCGTCGAGGGTGCCGGTGATGCGCAGGGCCAGGGTCATCTCGTCGAGGCCATCGCCGTGGCCATCCTGCGGCATCAGCGACAGCGAATAGCTGACATCGAGCATCCGCGCGAGGTTCTCCGCGCGCTCCAGGTAGCGCGACATCCAGTACAGGTCGGAAGCGGTTCTGCTGAGCATGGTTCAGTCCTCGACTACCCAGGTGTCCTTGGTACCGCCCCCCTGGGACGAGTTCACCACCAGCGAGCCCTCGCGCAGCGCCACCCGCGTCAGGCCACCGGGTACCACGCGGGTTTCCCGGCCGGAGAGGACGAACGGCCGCAGGTCGATGTGCCGTGGCGCGATGCCGTTCTCGACGAAGATCGGGCAGGTCGACAGCGACAGGGTCGGCTGGGCGATGTAGGCCGCCGGACGGGCCTTGATGCGCTCGGCGAAGGCAGCGATTTCGGCCTGGGTCGAGGCCGGCCCCACCAGCATGCCGTAGCCGCCGGAACCCTGGGTTTCCTTGACCACCAGCTCCGGCAGGTGCGCCAGCACATGGGACAGCTCGGCCGGGTTGCGGCATTGCCAGGTGGGCACGTTCTTCAGGATCGGCTCCTCGTCCAGGTAGAAACGGATCATGTCGGTGACATAGGGATAGACCGACTTGTCATCGGCCACGCCGGTGCCGATGGCATTGGCCAGCACCACGTTGCCGCAGCGGTAGGCCGACAGCAGGCCCGGCACGCCGAGCATGGACTCGGGGTTGAAGGCCAGCGGATCGAGGTAGGCATCGTCGAGGCGGCGGTAGATCACATCGACCGGCTTGGGGCCGCCGGTGGTGCGCATGAACACCCGCTCGTCGCGCACGAACAGGTCGGCGCCCTCCACCAGCTCGACGCCCATTTCGCGGGCGAGGAAGGCGTGTTCGAAGAACGCGCTGTTGAAGCGTCCAGGGGTCAGCACCACGACACTCGGATTGTCCAGCGGGCTGGCACTTTTCAGGGTGTCGAGGAGCAGGTTCGGGTAGTGGTCGATAGGGGCGATGCGCTGCGCGGCGAACAGCTCCGGGAACAGCCGCATCATCATCTTGCGGTCCTCGAGCATGTAGCTGACCCCGCTGGGGGTGCGCAGGTTGTCCTCGAGAACGTAGTAGGTGCCATCACCATCGCGCACCAGGTCGACCCCGGAGATGTGCGCGTAGAGGTCGCGATGCAGGCTCAGGCCCTGCATCGCCAACTGGTACTGGTCGTTGGCCAGGACCTGCTCGGCCGGGATGATCCCGGCGCGGATGATCCGTTGCTCGTGATAGAGGTCGGCGAGAAACAGGTTCAGCGCCCTCACCCGCTGGATGCAGCCACGCTCCACCACGCGCCATTCGCTGGCGGGAATGGCCCGCGGAATGGTGTCGAAGGGGATCAGGCGCTCGGTGCCCTGTTCGTCGCCGTACAGGGTGAAGGTGATCCCGGCGCGATGGAACAGCAGGTCGGCCTCGCGGCGCCGTTGCGCCAGCAGTTCCGCCGGCGTCTGCGCCAGCCAGCGGGCGAATTCCCGGTAATGCGGACGGAGCTGACCGTCGGCGGCGTACATCTCATCATAGAATCTGCGAATCATGCCGAACTCCTTGTCACCCGTGCCCAAGGCACATCGCAAAGCCCGTGCCAGCGGAATTAGGCCATTGAAATCAAGGAGTTGGATTTATACGGAAAGACTGCCGCACCAGACTTGTGCAGCCCCGACGCTTGTCGTGGGGCACGCGCTTCATTGCGAAGCGCCGGTTGCCCCGGGACAGCGTCAGCCGCTGCCCCGGGAAGGTTTCAGGTCAGGGCGCGCTCCTGCTTGACTCCCCAGCCTTGGGCCTCACCCCCCAATGGCCGGATCACGGCTTCGAAATCCTGCTCGAATGCGCCGATACCGCCATGGGTGGCGTACATGATCTTGCTCAGTTCCAGTTGCCAGCCTTCGTCGCTTTCGTGCACCAGGGCGCACAGCGACTCGCCACGAAACTTGCCTGCAGCCCTGCGCGCCCGCTCCTCGTCCGGGAATACCGCGTAAAACTCGATGGGATGGATCTGGGTGAAGTCGAAGCCGCCTTCTTTCATGCGGCGCAGTACGGTGCTGCTGATGTCTTCGTACAGGTTGCTCATGAATCGTCCTCCTCAATCACGATGGATAGACTTTCGGTGCGTTCGCACCAACCCCTTCGCCCTCGCGGGCAGGGTTCTCGAGCGGATGTAACGACGGCAAAGGCTGGCGCCGGAAAAGCGACAGCCCTGTTTGCAGCGTAGCGCCAGCCTGGGCACATCGCCAGCTGAGACGATTCAGGCTCGTTCAGTGATGTCGGTGATCTCCACGCCGTTCTGTTCCTTCAGCCATTTGGCGGTCGGGCAGGTGGCACGGTCCTGGAAGTCGTTGAGGTCGAGTTCGTCCATGATCGGGAACAGGTGGCCCCTGACCCGCCGCGCCGCATCCTCGATGCTCGGCCGGTGTTCGGAGGCAAGCAGCAGCGAGGTGCGCTCGCCTTTCTGGTCCACGAAGGTGATTTCCCACTCTTTCATCTGGCGTTGTCCTCGAATGGAAAGTACGGGAGCCGTTCAGCAATGGAACCGGCCCACCTTCCGTTGACCCCGGCCAGTGACCATTGTTCCGGCGGACCATGCCGCTGCGCAGGCAAAAAAAGACCCCGGCAAGCCGGGGTCCTGTGCCAGCCTTCAGCGCGTCACTTCGGAATGCCGTGGACCACACCGGCGGTGTTGTCCAGCAGGCTCTTGGTCGCGGTCTGGATGAAGGATTCGAGCTTCTTGACCATCAGTTTCTTGTCGTCTTCATTCTCGACCCGCTCGGCGCTGAACTCGCCGCCCAGCTGATAGCGATACATGATCGGCGCCGCTTCCTTCGATTCGATGAGAATCCGGTCGCCCTGGATCAGGAACACGTTCTGGTCGCTGCCGGACGGCTTGACCATGCCGATGCCCTGGTCGCCCTCGGGCAGGTTGAGCAGGTCGCGACCCCAGCATTGATGGCGTGTCTCGCCGCCAAGGCGACCCATGATGGTCGGCACGATGTCGATCTGGGTGCCGACGGTGTGGTTGCGCTTGCCGAACTTCTCCTGGATGCCCGGTGCGATCAGCAGCAGCGGCACGTTGAAACGACCCAGGTCCATTTCGGTGACCTGCTGGTTGTTGCCGAAGCCATGGTCACCCACGATCACGAACAGGGTTTCCTTGAAATACGGCTCCTTGCGCGCCTTCTCGAAGAACTGGCCCAGCGCCCAGTCGGAATAGCGCATGGCGGTCAGGTGTTCGTCCAGGCGACCGAAACCGGTCACCGGCTCCACCGGCAGGTTCTTCGGCAGGGCGTACGGCGTATGGTTGGACAGGGTCTGGAGCAGCGCATAGAACGGCTTCTTGCCATAGTTGTGCGCCAGTTCCTGGGCACCACGGTCGAACATGTCCTGGTCGGACACACCCCAGGTCGGGTCGGAAAACACCGGATTGACGAAGTCGTTGCGGCCGATGAAGGTGGTCATACCCTGGTTGCCGAAGAAACCGGACTGGTTGTCCCAGGCGAAATCGCCGTTGTAGACGTAGACGTCGTCGTAGTCGCGGGCGCTGAGCAGCGCCGGCAGGCCGGACAGCTTGTGGCCGCCTTCCGGGGTCTGCATCAGGTATTCGAAGCCCGGCAGGTTCGGGAAACAGGCCATGGTGGCGAACATGCCCTGGTGGGTGTGGGTACCGTTGGAGAAGAAGCGGTCGAACAGCAGCCCCTCTTCGGCCAGCTTGTCGAAGTAGGGCGTGATGTTGCCCTTGGCGCCCAGCGCCCCCACCGAGTGACCGGCGAAACTCTCCATGAGGATCACCACCACGTTCTTGATCGGCAGGGTGTTTTCCGCAGGCGGGGTGAAGTCGCGACGCACGGCCGCGCTGTCGGCGTCGACCAGCTTGTCATGCGGGGTGAGCAGCATGTCGCGCACGGTCTGTTGGGCGACGGCAGGGTCCAGGGTGGATTTCCAGATATTGTCGCGATCTTCGGACATGCGGCTCTTCGCCGCGTCGATCAGGGTCAGGGTGCCGTTCAGGCCCAACTGGTTGACGAAGTTGGAATCGGTGGTGAAGGCGTCACCCCAGCGCATCGGCGGGCCCTGGCGCAGGGTGCCGCGGGCGGCGACCACGGCCACCAGCAGGATCATGACGAAGACCACCCCGCGCACGTACCAGGGTGCCACGCTGCGAGCGCCGGCGAGGTTGCTCTGGTACTGGCCGCGAGGCCGGGTCAGGCGGTCGATGCCCTTGAACGCCAGGCTCAGGATGACCGTGCCGAGCGCCCAGGCCAGCAGGTAGCGCACCACCGGGAAGCCATACCAGATCATGCTGGAAACGGTCTTCGGGTCTTCCTTGATGTACTGGAAGACCAGGCCGTTGAGGCGCTGGTGGAACTCGCGGTAGAAGTCCATCTCCACCAGGCCGAGGAACAGCACCACGCTGGAGGCCACCGTCAGCCACAGGCGGAACAGGCCGCGGGCGGCCATGGCCCGGGCACTGAGGATCGCCAGCAGCAGCGGGATGCTCAGGTACACCACCACGCGCAGGTCGAAGCGCAGGCCGTTGAGGAAGCCTTCGGCAACGGTCGAATACGGCGTGGTACCGATCATGTCGCTGTTGTAGACCAGCAAGGCGAAGCGCACCACGCTGAGCATCAGCATGATCACCAGGCCGCACAGCAGCGCGTAGAGCAGGTGTGATTTGACCGTCGGTTGCAGGCGCGGGGCGTCCGTTTTAGCCATGAAGTGGAAGATCCCTGGGGTTCTGGTTATAGGGGGCACATTGACGCGAAGCGGCGGCCGTCGGGAGCGATTTCCCGGTGGCCGGACCATTAGGCGAATGGGTAAAAACGCGCGCGATTGTCTTCAATCGTTTGTGAAAATTTCGTTGAGATCACCGCGTGCAGGCGTCAGCCCGGCGGGATTGCTCCACCAGGCCGCGTTCGGATCATAGTAACAAAATGTACCGCGCGCACGATGAACTACAGCCGCACGTCTCCACGCGGTCCGGCGATGGCCCAGATGATCAGGCCGAGTACCGGCAGCAGGATGATCAGCAGGATCCACAGCACCTTGGCGCCACCGCCGGCGCTGCTCTTGATCACGTTGAGAATGGCCCAGATGTCGAGGGCGAGAATGATCAGCCCGGCAAGGCCATTGAACGTCGAACCCATTTTCATGCTCCCAATCAAGCGTTTTCCAGAGAATAGCTGGCTATTGGCCTTATAGACGCGCTTGCCTCGGCGTCGTTCCAGCACGCTGGTTACACTCGCGTCATCGCTTCGTCGGAGAGACCCCATGCCCCCATCCCGGACGCACAGCCCCGCTGTCCCCGCCCCCCTGCTCAACGCCTGGCTGCAGCAGGCCCAAGCGACCCCCTGGCTCAGTGCCGGCCTCGGCCTGAGCCTGCTGGCGGTGCTCTGGCTGATGGGCGCCAGCGCCTGGAATGCCGTTCACGGCGACCACCAGGAAAACCTGCGCCTGGCCATGCTCGGCGGCCTGGCCGGCTTCAGCGCCACGGCGCTGGGGGCGATCCTCGCCGTGGTCCTGCGCGAGGTCAGTTCCCGCACCCAGGATGTCATGCTCGGCTTCGCCGCCGGGATGATGCTCGCGGCCAGTTCGTTCTCGCTGATCCTGCCGGGCCTGGACGCCGCCCGCGAGATCACCGGCAACGGCCCGTTCGCGGCGCTGACCGTGGTGCTCGGCATGGGCCTGGGCGTGCTGCTGATGCTCGGCCTCGACCGCTTCACCCCTCACGAGCACGACAGCACCGGCCCCTGCGGCCCGCAGGCCGAACGGATCAACCGGGTCTGGCTGTTCGTCCTGGCGATCACCCTGCACAACCTGCCCGAAGGCATGGCGATCGGCGTCGGCTTCACCACCGGCGACCTGAATGTCGGCCTGCCGCTGGCCAGCGCCATCGCTATCCAGGACATTCCCGAGGGTCTGGCGGTGGCCCTGGCCCTGCGCGCCACCGGCCTGTCCAACCTGAAGGCGGCGCTGGTGGCGATCGGCTCGGGCCTGATGGAACCGCTGGGCGCGGTGATCGGCCTGGGCATTTCCAGCGGCTTCGCCCTCGCCTACCCGATCAGCATGGGCCTGGCGGCGGGCGCGATGCTGTTCGTGGTGTCCCACGAAGTGATCCCGGAAACCCACCGCAACGGTCACCAGACCTCGGCGACCCTCGGCCTGATGGGCGGTTTCGCGGTGATGATGTTCCTCGACACCGCGCTTGGCTAAACGTGGACGGCGACCCGCAGTGCCTCCAGGGCAGGCGCTGCGGCGATGTTCAGTTCCGCGCACAGCTCCAGCACCCGTGGCAGGTCGTTGCCGCACACCAGGACCATCTGCAGCTCGTCATCGAGCAACTGGCTGAAGTTCATCAGCACGTAGCCGCCGGCTTCCTTGTTCATGCTGCCCATCTGCACCTGGATGCGGTTCAGCGCGGTCAGCGCCTCGGTCTTGGCCAGTTGCTTGGGCTTGATGTTGAACGGCACGCTCTTGTCGAAGGAATCGATGATCCGGCCGAGCAGGTCCGGGTAGGTATCGGCCTGGAACAGCACGGTGTCGGGCAGGCTGCCAACCACCACCCATTCGCCCAGCGGGATCGGGAAGCTGTCGTCGTAGTTGATATCGGGGTTGGCGGCGAGGAAGCCCGCGGGGTCGGCATAGGCCTGTGCCGCTTCGTCGGCGATCCGTTCGATGTCCTGCTCGGTCATGCAGCCGGAGCTGATCTTGCCGATGAGTTCGACCAGTTGGTTTTTCATGGAGAGTGTCTGCGCCGCTGGAAAAAAGGCGCCAAGGATAGCGGCAAACGCCCGTCGAGGGTTAGCCGGCCAGCGCCTGCAGGCGGGCGGCGGTGTCCTGCGCGCCCATGGCCAGGGCCGACGCCAGGGCATCGGCACCGCGGATGTCGCGGCGCCTGGGATCGGCGCCCTGTTGCAACAGGTAGTCGACGATGGCCACGCGGTTGAACATCGCCGCCATCATCAATGCGGTACGTCCGTCGCCGGCCGCGGCGTCCGGGTCGCCACCACGTTCCAGGAGCAGGCGGACCATCTCCAGGTTGCCCTTGAACGCCGCACCCGCCAGCGGCATCTGGCCATTGTCGTTGGCCAGCGCGGGATCGGCACCGTGGTCGAGCAGCACCCGCGCCGCCTCGAGATGGCCGTGGTAGCTGGCCAGCATCAGCAGGCTGTCGCCCTTGTGATTGCGCAGGTTGACCGGCAGACCTCGCCCCAGCAGACGCGCCAGCATGACCGCGTCCCCTTGGCGAGCGCGCTCGAAGACTGCCGCGGCGAAGGCGGCCGCTTCTTCATCGGTCATGGTCAGGGGAGCACGTTGATCGGACATCTGGAACCTCCGCTGCGCCGCAAAGCCCAATGCCTTGTCAGCGACTGATCTGTGGATATGTGGATAAGTCCATCGCCACGGTCGGAAAGTTCGATTGGCCAGCCAGCATTGCAAATTGCACTGTGCAAAATGCACGACCTTGCACAATGCACGGCAGCCGGTCTGATAATTAAATTCAAGTCATTGATTTATAAGGATTTATTCAACAAGGAAAAGCTGGCACAGTCGCTGCACCCATCCGTTCATGTCTGCCACCCACAGCCAGGAGCTGATATGGACCTCATTCAGGAAAAATTCGCCTCGGTATTCTCCGCCTACCAGGTCAGCACTCAAGCACGCCCGGACGGTGGCATCCTGCTGACCCTGCGCGCCGCTGATGGCAAGCAGACCCGGCGCTCGATTTCCTACGCGCAACTGCACAGTGCCGAGCAACTGTCCTGGGCGATCAGTGCGATTCGCCGCGACCTGGCCGAGCAGGCCAGTGAACTGCCGGTGATTTCGATGCTGCAGAGCCAGCAGCGGTTCGCGCTGCCGACCTACCGCTAAGCCGCAACAGCCCCCGCTGCGGCTCGACGTCCGAACCGCAGCGAAGAGCCTCTAGAACGTATCATCCAGCCCCGGAAACACCCGGCAACGCTCATCCCCGGTCAACTCGACCTTACTTCCTGCCTCGCTCTCGAACAGCCGCACCAGCACCACGTTCGGCTGCTCGCCGATGTCCAGCCATTGCGCTGTGCCCGCTGGCACGCCGAGCACGTCCCCGCGCTCGCCCACCAGGGCATAGACGTACTCGCCAACCCGCAGGTTCAGCAGCGCACGTCCACTGACGAAGAAATGCAGGTCCTGGCCGGCGTGACGACGCTCGTCGATCAGCCCCGCGCGCAGTTCGTCCTTCTGCGGATGCTCGGGATCGACGCTCAATACCTCCAGCACACCGCCACCCAGCGCATCGATCTGCCCGCGCAGGGCCGTGATCACTTCATCCGCACCGGTGCCCGGGCGAATCCGCTCGGCCAGCGGCCGCTGCTCGAATGCCACGCCCTGCTCGGCCAGGGTCGCGGCGATGTCGTCGGCGTGGGTGAGCACCTTGTTCGGCGTGTCGGGGGTGGACTGGTGATAAACGCTGAGGATGCTCAAGGGGCAACTCCTGATCTTCGAAAACGGGGGCGAGACGCTACGTGGCGTCCTCTTTCAAGCGGGTCGCAATGATAACGGCTGCGGCCAGCGCCGCGACGCTGGCAATACTAAAGGTGATACCCGGCCCCAGGGACTTCCAGCTGTAGCCGGCATACAACGCCCCCAGCGCACCACCGGTACCGGACAGCGCGGCATAGAAGGCCTGGCCCTGGCCCTGCTGGCGCGCACCGAAGCTGCGCTGGACGAAGGCGATGCACGAGGCATGGAAGGCACCGAAAGTGGCCGCGTGCAGCAACTGGGCGAACAGCAACACCGCCAGGTGCTCGGCGAAACTGCCCAGAAGCAACCAGCGCAGCGCCGCCAGCAGGAAGCTCGCCAGCAGCACCCGACGCAGGGACACCCGCGCCAGGATCCAGCTCATCACCACGAACAGCAGCACCTCCGCGAGCACGCCGAGGGCCCAGAGCATGCCGATGGTGCCGCGGCCGTAGCCGAGGCGCTCCAGGTGCAGGGTCAGGAAGGTGTAGTACGGTCCGTGGCTGAGCTGCATCAGCGCCACGCAAACGTAGAATGCCAGCACCCCGGGGCGGGTCAGCTGGCGGAGAAAACCGCCGTTCGCCGGCCGTTCGGCCTGCTCGGCAGGTTGCGCGTTGGGCACCCACAGGCTGGCCAGGACGATACCGGCCATGATGCACACCAGCGCCACCGGGTACACGTCCAGGCTCAGCCACTCGAACAGCCGCCCCAGGCCGACCACGGTGAGGATGAAGCCAATCGACCCCCACAGGCGGATCTGGCTGTAACGCCCGGTCTGCCCCTGCAGATGAGCCAGGGTGATGACCTCGAACTGCGGCAGCACCGCGTGCCAGAAGAACGCGTGCAGGGCCATGACCAGCGCCAGCCAGGCATAGCTCTTGTCGACGAAGATCAGGGCGAAACTGGCCAGGGTACACAACGCGCCAAGACGCACGATCAGCAGGCGCTGGCCACTGCGGTCGCCGAGCCAGCCCCACAGGTTGGGTGCGACACAGCGCATCAGCATGGGAATCGCCACCAGCTCGCCGATCCGTGCGCTGGAAAAGCCCAGGTGATCGAAATACAGCGCGAGGAACGGCGCGGTGGACCCGAGCAGGGCGAAATAGAACAGGTAGAAACTGGACAGCCGCCAGTAGGGAAGCGCCACGACTCAGCGAGCCGTGGCGCAACGGGCGATGCAGGGCATCAGAGCTGGCCCAGCACCGGGGTGGTGACCCGCACGTCGGCGTTCTGCCCGCGGTGACGCAGCAGGTGGTCCATCAGCACGATGGCCATCATCGCTTCGGCGATCGGCGTGGCGCGGATGCCCACGCAGGGGTCGTGACGGCCCTTGGTGACGACGTCGACCGGGTTGCCGTCCTTGTCGATGGAGCGACCCGGGGTGGTGATGCTGGAGGTCGGCTTCAGCGCCAGGTGGGCGACGATCGGCTGGCCCGAGGAGATGCCACCGAGGATGCCGCCGGCGTTGTTGCTGAGGAAGCCTTCCGGGGTCAGCTCGTCGCGGTGCTCGGTGCCACGCTGGGCAACGCAGGCGAAACCGGCGCCGATCTCCACGCCCTTGACCGCGTTGATGCTCATCAGCGCGTGGGCCAGCTCGGCGTCCAGGCGGTCGAAGATCGGCTCGCCCAGGCCCGGCATCACGCCTTCGGCGACCACGGTGATCTTCGCTCCGACCGAATCCTGGTCACGGCGCAATTGGTCCATGTACGCCTCCAGTTCCGGCACCTTGTCCGGGTCAGGGCTGAAGAAGGCGTTCTGCTCCACCGAATCCCAGGTCTTGAACGGGATCTCGATCGGGCCCAGCTGGCTCATGTAGCCGCGGATGCGGATGCCCTGGCTCGCCAGGTACTTCTTGGCGATGGCACCGGCCGCCACGCGCATGGCGGTTTCCCGCGCCGAGCTGCGGCCACCGCCACGGTAGTCGCGCTCGCCGTACTTGTGGTGATAGGTGTAGTCGGCGTGTGCCGGGCGGAACAGGTCCTTGATCGCCGAGTAGTCCTTGGACTTCTGGTCGGTGTTGCGGATCAGCAGGCCGATGGCGCACCCTGTGGTGCGACCTTCGAACACCCCGGAGAGGATCTCGACCTCGTCGGCTTCCTGGCGCTGGGTGGTGTGGCGGCTGGTGCCGGGCTTGCGCCGGTCGAGGTCACGCTGCAGGTCCTCGAGGGAAATCTCCAGGCCCGGCGGGCAGCCATCGACAATGGCGACCAACGCCGGACCATGGCTTTCGCCAGCGGTGGTGACAGTGAACAGCTTGCCGTAGGTATTGCCGGACATGCAGGACGCTCCGCGAATTCAGCCTGATTTGAACGAAGGCGCCAGTATACGCAGGCTAACCAGCCAGTTCATCCCTGGCGGCGAACCTTCTGCAAGAAGCCATGTCCAACGCTCATCTCCCCCGCCTGTAGCACCATGATGTCGCGCATCGCCGTCCTGCTTCTCCTGCTCGTTTCCTGTTTCGCCCAGGCCACTACCCCCAGCGTCCTGCAACGCCCGGTCAGCCTCGACACCGACCAAGGCACGCTGTACGGCAGCCTGCTGCTGCCGCGCAGCCAGACCCCGCCACCGGTGGTGCTGATCATCGCCGGCTCCGGACCGACCGATCGCGATGGCAACAACCCGGCGACCGGGCGCATCGACATCCTTCGCCGCCTGGCCCTGCAACTGGCCGCCCAGGGCATCGCCAGCGTGCGCTACGACAAGCGCGGCGTGGCCGCGAGCCTGGCCGCGACCCCGGATGAACGCGACCTCAGCGTCGAGCGCTACGTCGCCGACGTGGTGGCCTGGAGCCGTAAGCTCAAGGCCGACCCACGCTTCGGCCCGTTGATCCTGCTCGGACACAGCGAGGGCGCGCTGATCGCCAGCCTGGCCGCCCGACCGGCCGGCGCCGATGCGCTGATCACCCTGGCCGGCAGTGGCCGCCCGGTGGACCAGGTGCTGCGCGAGCAACTGGCCGAGCGCCTGCCCCCCGATCAACTGGCGCGCGCGCAGGCCGCACTCGACCAGCTCAAGGCCGGCCACCCCGCCAGCCAGGTACCTCCTGCCCTCGAGGACACGCTGCGCCCCAGCGTGCAGCCCTACCTGATTTCCCTGTTCCGCCAGGACCCGGCGGCGGCTTTCGGCAAGCTGACCCTGCCGGCGCTGATCATCCAGGGCCGCAACGATATCCAGGTCAGCCCCGCCGATGCCCGGGCCCTGCAGGCCGCTCGACCGGATGCGCAACTGGCGCTGATCGACGGCATGAACCACATGCTGCGCATCAGCCCTGCGGACATGGGCAAGCAGCGCGATGCCTACACCAACCCGCAATTGCCCCTGGCCAGCGAACTGGGCGAGCGCATCGTCGCTTTTGTGCGCCAGTTGACACCCGCCTGAACAAATCACCCTCCAGTCCTCGGCGCGCCGGCCGATACAACGGTGCAGGCAATGCCATTGCAGACTGCCTGGCGCGCACTGATGAGGACACCCGTGATGACTGATGCACCCAGCCAGGACGCTGCCGAAGCGACCGACGAACCGGTTGCCCCGGAAGCCGCCCCGCTGCCCTGGGCCGACCTGACCCCGGAACATTTCCAGCTGCTGCGCCTGGCGCCGCTGCCGACCGACCGCAGCAGCGGCCCGCGTCCGCTGCGCTTCGTCCAGTACGGCTACGCCGAGCGCCACAGCAAGGAACACAGCCTGCTGCGCATGGAGATCCGCCTGCCGGGGCAGAAGACCCGCAAGGAACAGAACACCCTGGATATCCGCGTCGATCACGACAATCGCCTGGTCACCATCCAGCCGGACAGCGGCCTGCAGATCGAGCCGCCGAACCGCGGCATCGGTCGTTTCCTCCTGGCCCAGGCGGTGCTCTGGGCACAGCGCCGCTGGTCGCATTACCGCCTGGAAGGCGGCGCCCTGGCCAACAAGGATGCGCTGAACGAGGACACCCGCCTGCGCCGCGATCACACCCTGCGCAGTCATGGCGTGGAGGTCGAGTACGCCGATGCCCAGCACCTGAAGGGCCGCTGGGTGGAAACCCAGGTGGGTCAGCTCAAGGGCGGCTGGAACACCGACAAGCTGCAGCGGGTCGACATCATCGACGCCGCCAACATGCTGCAGCAGGCGGAAACCAAGCTGCACGAGAAGGAAGCGCAGCTGCGCGAGCGCGACGAACGGGTCGCCAAGTTCAAGCGCGAAGACAGCGGCCTGCGCTTCACCATCACCTGCCTGGTGGCGTTCGCGGTGTTCCAGGCAGGCCTGCTGATCTGGATCGCCACCCACCGCTGAGCCAACGGGGCCGCCTGGCGGCCCCGGACTGCTGCAACCGGGTTCAGACCCGCGAAGCGAACAGCGCCTGGTGCTGACGGCACTGTTCGGCGGTGAGCATGAACACGCCGTGACCGCCGCGTTCGAATTCCAGCCAGGCGAAATCCACTTCCGGGTACAGCTGCTCGACATGCACCTGGCTGTTGCCCACCTCGACGATCAGCAGACCTTTCTCGGTCAGGTGATCCGCCGCCTCGGCAAGCATGCGCCGGACCAGGTCCAGACCATCGTTGCCACAGGCCAGGCCCAGTTCCGGCTCGTGGTGGTACTCGGCCGGCATGTCGGCGAAATCCTCGGCGTCGACATACGGCGGGTTGGACAGGATCAGGTCGAAACGCTGGCCCGGCAGGCCGGCGAAGCCGTCGCCCTGGACGGTGTAGACGCGCTCTTCGAGGCCATGCCGCTCGATGTTCTGGTTGGCCACCTCCAGCGCCTCGAAGGACAGGTCGGCCAGCACCACTTCCGCCTCGGGGAACACCTCGGCGCTGACGATGCCGATGCAGCCGGAGCCGGTGCAGAGGTCGAGGATCCGCGTCGGCTCGTCGGCCAGCCACGGCTCGAAGCGTTTCTCGATCAGTTCGCCAATGGGCGAGCGCGGCACCAGCACGCGCTCGTCGACGAGGAACGACATGCCGCAGAACCACGCCTCGCCGAGCAGGTAGGCGGTGGGCACGCGGTCTTCGATACGACGCTTGAGCAGGCGTTGCAGCTTGACCAGCTCGTCGTCCTCGAGGCGGCAGTCCAGGTAGCTATCAGCCACTTCCCACGGCAGGTGCACCGCGCCCAGCACCAGCAGGCGGGCCTCGTCCCAGGCGTTGTCGGCGCCATGTCCGAAGAACAGCTCGTGCTCATGAAAACGGCTGACGGCCCAGCGGATATGGTCGCGCAACGTGCGCAGGCGGGAAGTGATCACGGCAGACTCCTTGAAAGACGACCGGTGATTCTACCAGCCCCCGCGCCACAATTGGCCGCGACGGCGCAGATGAGCGATTCGCTGACATGGCTGAAAGCCACTAACTACGCCGCTTGTACGCTAAGCGATTCACATCCGCGGCCAAGCAGGGGAGAATAGATAAAAAGCCCTATCCAAAGGAGCCCTTGATGTCCGTTCCAATGACGATGTTCCACCTCAGCGGCCGCGGCTATCCGCCAGCGAAGCTGAGCAACGCCAGCCTGATCATCATCGATGCCCAGAAGGAGTACCTGAGTGGTCCGCTGGGCCTGTCGGGCATGGACGAAGCAGTGGCGAACATCGGCAAACTGCTCGAGGCGGCACGCAAGGCCGGTCGTCCGATCATCCATGTGCGTCACCTCGGCACCGTCGGCGGCCTGTTCGATCCCCAGGGCTCGCGTGGCGAATTCATCCCGGGCCTGGAGCCGCAGGGCGACGAGATCATCGTCGAGAAGCGCATGCCCAACGCCTTCAAGAACACCAAGCTGCATGAAACCCTGCAGGAGCTCGGTCACCTCGACCTGATCGTCTGCGGCTTCATGAGCCACTCCAGCGTCAGCACCACCGTGCGCCGGGCCAAGGACTACGGTTACCGCTGCACCCTGGTGGAAGATGCCTGCGCCACCCGCGACCTGCCCTTCAAGGACGGCGTGATCCCCGCCGCGCAGATCCAGCAGAGCGAAATGGCGATCATGGCCGACAACTTCGCCTGCGTGACCCCGACCAGCAGCCTGGTCTGAACCGGCGGCGCTCGGAACCACCTCGACGATTTCCGGTCCAACCGCGGATCTGTACAGAGGAGATCGGCATGAAGATATCCGACGGTTTCGACGCCAAGCGCCTGCGCCCACGCCAGCCGGGCGCCTGGGGCACGCGACTGGCCGCGGCCTTGTCCGCCCTGCTGGCGACCGTCGGCGTGCTCATGGCCATGGCCGGTGCCGCCAGCCTGCTGGGCCGCCCGGCGGCACTGGGCGAACTCAACGGCAATCCGGCCGCGGCCAGCCTGGTGCTCGGCGGCGGATTGCTGGTGCTGTACCTCGGCATCTGGATCTGGCGGCGCCGTCGCCTGCGTCTGCGCCGCGGCCGCGAGCTGAATCTGTCCCCGCATCTGATGAAAAAACACGACTGACTGCGTAGACTCTGCGCGGTTCTGGCGGAGGCTTTACATGCAAGACGACGATTTTTCCCTGTTCAAGAGCGAGATGCGTGGCGTCAAGCCGATCAAGCACGACCGCGCCGACACCGGCAAGGCCAAGGCCGACCGCAAGCAACTGGCGAGCCTGCGGCAGAACGCGACGGTGCGTACCGATGAAACCGTGGTCGACGGCCTGTCCGACCAGTTCGTCATCGACGTCGGCGCCGAGGACGAACTGCACTGGGCCCGCGACGGCGTCCAGGAAAGCCAGATGCGCAAGCTCAAGCTCGGCCAGATCGGCTTCGACGGCAGCCTCGACCTGCACGGCATGACCGTGGAGAAAGCGCGGGAGACCCTGTGGGATTTTCTCGCCGAGGCGACCCGCTTCGAAGTGCGCTGCGTGCGCGTCACCCACGGCAAGGCCGTGCGTCTGGACGGCAAGCGGCCGATGATCAAGAGCCACGTCAACACCTGGCTGCGCCAGCACCCGCAGGTGCTCGGTTTCACCTCCTGCCAGGCCCGTCACGGCGGTACCGGCGCGGTATACGTGATGCTGCGCCGGACCATGCTCGAAGGCCGCGACGAGTAACGCCGCACTTGCGGTGCCGCCACAGCCGCCGTACCCTTCGCGTTTGCGAAATACACCACAGGTAGATCCATGTCCCTGGAACAGCATTACACCGCGATTAGTCGAGGGTAGTGCTGCGTAATCCAGAGCAGAAAAATCGGGCACTCCAGCACTCTGGAGTACCCGGTTACACTGTTGGAAACACCCCCATTGGTACAGAAATTGGTATAGCCGCAAGCGTGTCTGCACCAGTGGAGCGGCCTTATTCCGTACTAAAAATGTCCTACCTCGGCCGTACTGAGGGCTCGTTAAATTATTTTTCTTCGTTGCCCAGTCCAGAATCCTCCCCACCCCGGCGCGAATGCAAATCATCATCATGTCGCGCGTCTGCTATGTAGGTTTGAACTGCTGCGAACAATGCCTCAGCTTTTATCCTTAGGTCCTCTGTCTGGTCTTCCGATAGCACGCCCCTAGCTTCGTGGTAGCGTCTTAACGCTGCCACAGCTCTATCGCATAGCCTCATCTGCTCGCGAATAGTCTTCGAGTCATTAGTCAATGACAAGCCCCCCTAGGCCCAGATGCCAGGTGATTATAGATAGAGATTGAACCCACGCGCCCAAAATAGAAAGCCGCTCCGGACCTGATTTGCCTACCTGTCTACATCGGTGAGTAGACCAGCAGCGGTCTATCACGGCCCTTTGTTTTTTCTAAAATTGATCTAGCCTCTGACTAGCTTCAAATCCAAAACTTGAATATCTGTCGAATTAGAAACCGAGAACCACTTGAAAACCATAACGTTAACGTCAGAAATTTAGTCATAGGTGTCATAGGTTGTGTCAGCCTTTGTACCACTCTAAGCCAGAACAAAAGACTTTCCTATGGCATTGATAAACCACGTTCATATTATAGCGCTTCAACACCTCGAGCTCATCCACCAAATGATGAGCCTCAGTCGTCACCCCTAATCCAACCTGTCTAGCGGACAACTTAGACAATCCGGTATCATTATCTGAATCGACATCTTTAAACAAATATCTGACAAACCCACTTGAACACAAGTTGAAATCAAATCCCATTACATCATCACCGCACGCGGGCATTGAAAAACCACGATCAGACAAAAGGCAAGCGTGCTCTGTGTAGGTATATATTAATATCAGTCGAAAATATTGCGAACTAGAAAAAAACTGACCAACCAAATCATCCAAAATACTAGCACTACCCCTCGAGGGAAACAGCAATAAAAATATAACTGAGAGCCACTCCCTATACTCTTGATCCGAAATACCGAGCACCTCACACACAAAACGTTGCTGTGGCTTACGGCCATTCAGCACCCGCTCAAAATTCTTTAATTGGACTGGATCAGTAGGCTGGTGGAGCTCTAATCCTGGAAAGGTATTTAGCATTTTCTTTAGAGAAAATGGGTTTCTAACGAAATTCAAAAATCTACATTTAAAAAAATCAATCAACTCGCAACTTACATCAGCACCATCCTGCATGATTTTAGCCCGCAGAGCACTAGTTACTATCTCAGCCCTACTTTCAAACCGACTAAAAAGCAATTCAAAATTATAACGACCCTCGCCATTATCCAACATATCGAAGCTGAATAGATCGTGCATGCTAAGGGAATTCTGAATCAATAAACCATTTGCAGACTTTAACTTGGTACTACACGACCTCCGATCAATCAAATCATGCTCAAAGATCCTCTGATTTTTCTTCGAAGCACCTGGATTTATAGAGTTAAGCCGTTGTTCATACTGAGAAACAAAATGTTGATTTTTTGTAGGATCCACTAAATCCATTACTGCTATACCTCCATACAATAAAACAACCCATAACCTCAAAAAGCTTAACTCTTAGCCCGATACGTAGAACCCAAACATCAAAAACCCACCTAATTAAAAACCCAACTATTCTTTTACAACCACCTCACACTCTCCAACTTTTGACACCCCTCCCAAGAAAAGATGGCAAAGGGTATCGTAGTCTATCACTCTGATATCTGGATAGCGACGGCATGCTTGCGCCACCTCGTCCTTGTTAGAATTATCCCAATTACCAACGACCAAAACCAACCCAGGATTTGATACTTCAATCCCATATTTATCTCGAGCAAAATCCGCATTCAGAGAATAAGAAAAATACTCCCGATAATTGGCAAGTTGGGCTACACCGTCCTCGACGTACTCAATAAACTTCCTGCGCCTTCGCTCCCCGCGAGTAATCTTGGCCTTCTCTATAAGCGCAGTCTTTAGATCATATATATCACACAACCCATCTCGTCGCCTCAGTATCAAATCAGGATTAATTGCGACATCTTCACATGTACCGTCATGCTCCACCCATTTCAAATAAGGCTCATAAATGAATGCTTCCGCATCAAAAGCGCGACAAATTATTTCAGGGTTAAGATTAAAGAATTCCCCTAGCGTTGTTTCACGCAAGCCACGCAGAAAATAAAGACTCTGCAACTGACCTGCAGCAATTTTTCGTTGTACATGCTCATCTGACACACAGCACATACCGTGTAAATTTTTCTCTCGAAAGTAACTCGAAAAAAAACCTCTGAGATAACCAGCAGAAACATTATTATTGAAAACAATTAGATTTAAAATGTTCTTACATCGATAGAGCTCTTCCCGAACATTGACTAGAACACAAGACTCAAAAACACAATACTCAAGATTCTCACCGAAGCCGACAACGCTTCCACGACCATTAGTACGCGTCAAAGTTGTTTTTTGGACCTCAACACATGGAAATCGCATTGCAACTTTATCTAACGACCCTGCCGTAGACAATGTAAATCCCGATAAGCTCAGACCCCGATCAACTGCAAAAATAGGATCTGGCTCATCATCATATAGCTGACTAAGATATCTATAAACAGAAGCCTCTACATGTCGCTTTACTGTAAGCCCCTTATACTGCCGCGAAAGGCCGAACAACTCGCAGGTATAATACCCAGAGCAATTCGTAAAAAGAATCATGTTAGGAAACAGTAATGTATGACCAGAAGGGAAATTTAAAAGGCCACGCCCAGCGGCTCTATTTAAAGCCGACAAGTAATCCCTCCAATACGCGGACACTTGATCAATAAATTTCTCGAAATGCATATACCAGCCTCCAAAACTTAGCCACTTAACACCGTACCTTTCTATCGTGCAATTACGGTATCGCTCTAAATGTACTCAGCCGTATTACATAAGGTCAAACCGAATAAACCCTCCAAAGCTGATCAATCCTAGTAGTAAAAGACTGACTCATCATTTCTCGCCGCATCGCCCATTCGGGGGTACGGGGGACAGAGGCAGTACGCATCGTTCCCCGACCATATCGGCCATTGACCAGGTCCAACACCGCCATGAGCCGCTCGCAAGCCTCCGGCTGCGTCACCGCGAACAGGTCATCTGTGAATTCGCCAGGCTGCCGCAGATCCATCAGCAGCACCTCAGCCTTGCTGTACCGAAACCCTGAGCGGTAAACCCGCTCCACCGCCTCGGTAGCTGCCTTGGTGAGCAGCAGTGTGTCATTGGTGGGATACGGCAGCTCGACCAACGCACCGTTGGCATACCTCGCCTCATCAGAGTTGAACATGCCGGTGCGAATGCTCACCCGCATGCGCTTGCACACCGAGCCTTGGGCTCGCAGCTTCTCCGCTGCCCGAGCAGCATAGGCGGCCACCGCCTGCTTGATAGGCGTCAGCTCGACCAGGCGCCGGCCGAACATCCGGCTGCAGCAGATCTCTTGCTTGGGCGGATCTGGGTCCTCCAGCTCCAGGCAGGACGTGCCGGCGAGCTCTCTGGCCGTCTTCTCCACCACCACGCTGAACCTGTCGCGCAACATACGTGGGTCAGCCTTCGCCAAGTCCATCGCCGTCCGGATGCTCATTGCCTCCAGGTGCGCGTTCATCCGCCGGCCAATGCCCCAAACCTCCTTCACTGCGGTATTGCGCAATACCCAGTCACGCTTGAAGTCATCGCAAATGTCCACCACGCCGCCAGTCTGCGCCTGCAGGCGCTTGGCGGTGTGGTTGGCCAGCTTCGCCAGGGTCTTGGTCCGAGCGATCCCCACACCAACCGGGATGCCTGTGCACCGCAATACCCGGGCACGAACGTCACGGCCGAGCTGGGTGCGGTCGCCCGGGATCCCGGTGAGATCCGCAAAGCACTCGTCGATCGAGTAGACCTCGGACGCCGGGACCATCGACTCGATCAGGGTCATCACCCGCTCGCTCATGTCGCCGTACAGCGCGTAGTTCGACGAGAAGGCGACGATGCCGTGCCGCCTCAACTTCTCCTTGGCCTGGAAGTAAGGCTCACCCATCTTGACGAAGGGCTTTGCGTCGTACGATCGAGCAATGACACAGCCGTCATTGTTGCTCAGCACCACGATGGGGGTCTTCGCCAGGTCGGGACGAAACACGCGCTCACAGCTCGCATAGAACGAGTTGCAGTCGATCAGGGCGAACACCTGGTCATTGGGCATGATCACGCACGCTGTAGCGAACCACGCCCCAGATCACCAGCTCGTCGCCCTCCAGGATGTGCCGGGGCGGGTAAGCGGGGTTTTCGGACTGGAGGATCACTACGCCGTTGCGACGGTGCAGCCGCTTGCATACAGGCTCCGAGTTGACGGCCGCGATCACGATATCGCCGTGCTCGGCTTCGTTGCTGCGGTCTACGATCAGAAGATCACCTGAGTAGATTCCGGCTCCCTGCATGCTGTCACCTTCTACCTGCACCAGGTACACATGAGGCGCACGGAGGTCGAACAGCTCGTCGAGTGAGATATGCCGCTCGAGGTGATCCGCCGCCGGCGACGGAAAGCCGGCCGGCACGCGGAAGGAGTAAACCGGGAGCAATGTTGGTCCACCGGTCGGCGTTCCAAAAAAAGTGATGGTCATGGCGAAGCGTCCCACAGCAGACTGTATATTCATACAGTTAACTGTCAGATGCTTCCTACGTCAATGGATGGTCGCAAAGCAACCGACAAACGAGCGGAGGTGATTTATGTGCGGGAGGTACTCGATCTACGACGACATGGACACCTACCTGCGGCAGCTGTCCTTGAACCTGGTCGTGATCAACGGCTATGACCACAAGCGGATCAACCGCTACAACGTCGCGCCATCGACCCGCGTGGAGCTGATCCGCCCTGTCGCGGGAGGCATAAGCGTCGATCGAGTGAAATGGGGATGGTCGCCATTCTGGGCGAAGGGGAAGCGTCCCGACCCGATTAATGCGCGGGCCGAGACGGTGATGACGGGGAAATTTTTCAAATCGCTCTGGCCGGCAGGCCGAGCAGTGGCGCCGGCGAACGGATGGTTCGAGTGGATACCCGACCCGGCCGATGCAAAGCGCAAGCAGCCCTACTACATCTCTGCCGGCGATGATCAGCCGCTGTTCTTTGCAGCGCTTGCAGAAGTCCACCCAGGCCTGGAGGTCAACGAGCGCGATGGCTTTGTGATCATCACTGCCGCCGCTGACGAAGGGCTCGTCGACATTCATGACCGAAAGCCCTTGGTACTGACATCCGCCCTGGCCCGCGAGTGGCTCGACCCGGACACTCCAACTACCCGGGCAGCGGAGATAGTCCGAAACGGATGCCGACCCGCAACCGACTTCAAGTGGCAATCAGTCAGCAAGGACGTTGGTAATGTTCGCAACCAAGGACAACAGCTGATTCAACCTCTAGAACAGCTGACCTAACTGCGAGGGGCTCCAGTTTAAGATCACCAGCTCCCCGGTGACTTCGGCCTTTCCCTGCCGCTGGTTCGTGTTGGTATAGCGGATATCGAGGCTCTCGAAGTGGAAGCCCTCGAAGGCCCGCCGGATGTCCGGGCGATCATTGATACTGACCATGACCTTGCCCTTGCATCGGCGCATGAAGTCCGCCATCCGCTCGTACTCGGAGAACGGAAAGTCCACTCCGTACCCTGCCGTCTGCCAGTACGGCGGGTCCATGTAGTGGAACGTGTGAGACCGGTCGTAGCGCTCGGCACACTCCAGCCAGGACAGGTTCTCGACGTATGTACCTGACAGTCGCTGCCAGGCCGCCGAGAGGTTCTCCTCGATCCGCAACAGGTTGATCGCGGGGCCGGTTGTCGCGGTACCGAAGGCTTGTCCCGTGATCTTGCCGGCGAAGGCGTGGTGCTGCAGGTAGAAGAACCGCGCCGCGCGCTGGATATCCGTCAACGTTTCGGGGCGGGTCATCTTCTGCCACTCGAACACCTGGCGCGAACTGAGCGCCCATTTGAACTGGCGGACGAACTCCTCCAGATGGTTCTGCACCACCCGGTACAGACAGACCAGGTCGCCGTTGATGTCGTTGAGGACCTCAACCGGAGCTGGTTGCGGCCGCATGAAAAACAGCGCAGCACCGCCGGCGAAGACCTCGACGTAGCATTCGTGCGGGGGAAATAGGGGGATAAGGCGATCGGCTAGGCGGCGCTTGCCACCCATCCAAGGAATGATTGGGGATGTCATCGATTAGCAAGTCTTTTCGGTAGGTATTAGCAAATGGTAGGCTCGCTGCGCTTTGTGCACAGAGCAGGAGCCTCGGCTGGACTTGCAGGAATGGTCTGCGGGTTCGGCGAGCCTGGTGGATGTTGACGCACCCACCAGGCTCGCTCCTTTCACTTCACTGTGCGATCCCTCGCACATAGGCCTGACAGGCCTTCAGCGCGATCAATCCTCGATCGCCGTCGTCGGTGATGCCGACAATTCGTTGAGCATGCGCTGGGTCAAGTTGGGCTCGACCGGCTGCATGTACCACGCCTCCGGTGCCGGCGGCGGCTGGCACCCCACCGCCACCAACTGCGGCTGCAGGGGTAGCGAGGAGGACTGACAGCCGCAGATCAGCAGTAGCGAGACGGTCGCGCAGGCGAGCCTGGATTTGTTGAGCATTGATCAGCTCCTGGTAGTGGGTTTCATTGGTCGTCTGCAGACGCGCCTCCAGCGCCTGGCGCTTGGCCTGCTCGTTGTTGTTCCAGTCGATCACCGCCAGCGCGGCAGCCTCCCGCTCGCGCTGGAAGTCGCCGGCCAGCTCCGCCAGTTGCCGACCATAGGCGTTAGCCTGCCACTGCCAGGCCCCGCCGCCACCAAGGCCGAGCCCGAGCAGCAGCGCGACAGCCGGCAGGTGCCAGCCCAGCAGGCTCACTGCAGCACCTCCAGCGCCCGCTCATACAGCGCCTGGCGTTCCTTCAGACCGTTGGCGCCACCGTTGACGACCTTGGTGATCTGCCGCAGGTCGCCCTTGTCTGCCAAGCTGTTGAGTCCATTGGTCTGCCAGAACCACGCAGCTGACATCGATGCGTAGACGGGATGCTCGAGGAGCTCCGGCGTGTTGAGCAAGCGACCGTCGCAGAACAGGGCTTCGCTGCACGCGTTGTAGTTCAGCCTGCCGGTGAGCTGGATCAGCCCGCGGCCATGGAATCGCCAGCCGTCGCCGGACGCCTCGGGCTTGTTGCCCATCCGGCCGCCGTACACGGCGTTGGCCAGCTTCTCGGGCTGGCCAGCCAACTCAGCAGCGCGCGGCACCAGGGCACGCCATCGGCTGTCAGGCGGCGACGCCAGCCCAAGCTCGCGGATGCGGTCAGCGCGATAGTTCAGGCTTTCCTTGAGATAGCGCAGGTGGCCCGACTCATGACCCACCTGAGCCAGGAATGCGGCCATGCGCGGTGGAGTCACGATCCCGTATTTACCCATCGCCGCGTTGAGCGCTGGAACAAAAACGCCGGCTTGCGAGCCGGCGTTGGGAAGAATGCGCAGCAGCTGCTGCTCGTTGATGGGCATTGTGTCGTTCTCCTGTATGGCCGTCAGGCCGTGGGTGACAGATCGATTGTCTTGAGGGGTTTGGTTTCTTTCTTCTTCTTGCCTTTGGCCTTTGCCTTGCCCTTCTTGCCGCCGTTGCATTCGACCGAGGTCGTCCAGCCTGCGCTGGTGAAGGTCTGCTCGACGCTGTCAACCAGGTACTCGCCGTCGAGTCCGACCTTGAAGCCCTGGGCAACGATCATGCGTTCGGCGAACAGGTCGGTACGACCGGCCATCTCCAACCGCACACCGGCAGTGCTGCGGTTGAACGCAGCCAAGCGCGCCTTGGCGGCCTGCTCGGCGGCGGATTTGTTCGGATGGATATGGCGGTCGGTGTGCACCGGCGGCAACGTCGAGGGCGCATCGTCGTTGGTGACATCGATGACCTTCAGTTCCCCGGTCTTCTTGTCCTGGTGCTTGGCCTGCACCGCCTTGTGGGTGGTCTTGTCGCCCAAGGTGAACTGGTAGCGACTGACATCCTGCCGGCTAATGGTGATCGCCGGCAGCGTCTTGCCGCTTGCGCTCTGGCCACCCTGACGGGGCATGACCAGCAGTTTGCCGTCGGCCACCTTCGCAGTGCAGTCGTACTGCTTAGCGAGCCGGGTGATGAAGTTGAAGTCCGATTCGTTGAGCTGGTCGACCCGCGGCACCTTGGTCTTGACCTGACAGACAGGCTCCCAGCCATTGCGCTTGGCGATGTCGCGCACGATCTGCTGCAGGGCGACGCCCTCCCAGCTGCCGCTGCGCGTGGTCTTGCCGGTACCGCGCATGTCGCTGGCCTTGCCGCGGATCACCAGGGTATCCGGCGGACCACTCAGCTCGATCTCGTCGACCGTGTACCGGCCCAGCTTAGCAAGCGGTCTGCCGGCGTAGCCCATGAACACCTCGACCTTGGCGCCGCGGGCGGGCAGCGACACCGCTCGATCGCGGTCATCGATACGCAGCTCGAACTCGTCGGACTCCAGCCCGGGCTTGTCGGACGTGCGCAACATCAACAGCCGGTCGTTGATCAGGGCGGTGATATCGCGGTTGTCCGCGACGATGCGAAACACGGGTTGCATCAATCATCCTCCAGAAAAAGAAAACCCCGCACGTAACGGGGTCGGTGGCAGGTCGTGCGGTCAGTCCCACAGCTGCACCGTTGCGTCTTCCGGTACCGCCAGATCAGGCAGCACGATCAGCACGCCGGCACGGTACGGCTGCGGCTCCTCGGCCAGTCCCTGGTTGGCATCCAGTACGGCTTCGACGGCGCCGTTCAGGTGGCCGTAATAGTGCTGGCAGAGGGTGTCCAGCAGATCCCCGTCAGACGTTCTGCATGTCGTCGCCATAGCTCACGAACTCCAGGCTGAAGGACTGTTTACGAGGGATCCCGCCGGCGAGCAGGCTGCTCTGCTCCTCCTCGACGCTGAGCAGGCACCAGTTGCCGAGCACCTCGCCGTAGCCGGTGACCAGGCTCAGCGGCCGCAGGGCGCGGCCAATACTGCGAAGAGTCTCCAACTGCTTGAGCCCCACCTTTGCGCCGGGGTAGATCACCCCCTTGAGCGAGATCTTGTCCTCGCCCTGGCCAACGGCCTGTTGCGCGATCGAGCGCGACAGCCGTTCCTGGCCAGCCCAGCGGAACGCCGTCTGCCGGCGGAGCTCGTCGAACGCTGCGGTGTCGAGGTTGAAGTAGTACGGCTGGGCATTCGGCTCCAGCGACTGGATGATCAGCAGGTGCGGGAACGGCTTCACGGCCTCTGCGGCCGGGGTTTGCTGCGGTGCGAACGCCCCGGTCGAGACGATGTTGCCCAGCGACGGGCTGACTTTGCCGGCGACCTGGTTGATCGCAGCACCGGCTTTCGCAGCTTGCTCCTGCAGCGTTCCCAGACGCTCATGCACCTGAGCGGCCGCGGTGGTGGCCTGGCCGTAGATCGCCGCAGCACGGCCCACAGTCTCCTGCGCGGCGTTGATTCCTCGCATCGTCCGCTGCAGCTTCTCGCCGATGGCCGGGCCGAGGAACGGGATGTTCTCCAGCTCGGAGGCTGCACCGGTGATATCGCTGATTGCCCCATTCACGGGACCGAGCATGTCGTCCGCGCTGCGTCGACCGGCCTCTCCCGCTGCGACCAGGTACTTCAACCCGGACTGCAGTTGTTCCATGTAGGCCATGACCCCTCCTAGACGTGTGGTTCATCACTGAGTTGGCGGGCCTGCGCTTGTCGCGCGAAGTCCTGCATCTGGCGCTGGATGTGCGGCCAGAGCTCCTGGGCCATGCGAGCGGGATCTTTCGCGTCGCCTTGCACAGTGATTGGGATGCTCGGCGAGAAGACGAAAGACTGGTCGACCTTCGCCTGCACGGCCTTGGCGGCTGCTGGTGCAGTCGCAATGTTCGGCGCCACGGCCGGCGGCGGTGCCGTCTCATTGATAGCGCGGACGACATCACCCGGTGCAGGGGCTGCCACCGGCTTTTCAGCGACCGCCTCCGCCGGCTTTTCCTTTTCGCCGAACAGGGCCTTGCCCAGCCAGGCTCCGCCAACTTCCCCGCCCATGCCGCCGACGATCGCACCCACCAGCCCCCCGATGGCCGTCCCGATCACGGGGACCACCGAGCCGAGCGCCGCACCTGCTACCGCCCCTGCAGCGGATCCGGCGAGGTTGCCGACGACGCCACCATACCCCTCCGCCTTCTCGTCCCGGGTTTCGGCATTCAGCGCGACATCAATCGCGCCGATTCCGGCGTCCACCAGGTTGACCCCGGGCAGCCGCTTCCCAGCTTCGGCTACACCTCGCATGCCCTTAACCAGGTCACCCATTCGGCTCGACGAGGCTGCGGGCAATCGAGGAGCCTCAGGCACCAAGGGCGCATGGGTAACGCCGACCGGCCTGGGCACGGTGGCCGGAGCGAACTCCGCTTCAGACCGCACGCCCCTGATCACGTCGCCCACACGACTCGGCGGAGCCACTTCTGGTGCTGCGGGCGCCTGGAGGTTGCTGGCAGGCTTGGGAGTCGCTGCTGGCGTTGTCGGACGAGAGGTCGACGCGCGGCGCACCTGCGCGCGCTCCTGCCGCCTCGCCCTGCGCCGCTGCCGCCGGCTTGACTCTGGCCCCCCGGATCCGACTGGCACTGTACGACCGATGGCATCGGCGTTGACAACGAACACCTTCTGCGTCTCCGGCACCTTCACCGGCGCCCCGACGGCAGGGTCATTGCGTCCCCTGCGGAAGCGATCGGGCAGCCTCGGCTGCTCACCTTGCGAAGTCGGCGCCGTCGTCGGCACTGTCGCTGATTTCGCGTGGCTGGCCACCACACGTTTACCACCCTCGCCACCGCGCTCAGCCAGGCGCTCCAGAACGTTGCCGCGCCCCAGATCGATCAGCCCCTTCCCGACCCGATAGCTGCTGATGGCCCCCTTGAGCGCAATGAATCCCGCCGCGAGGGCACCGATTCCGACCACCACCGACTGGGACTCGCTGGACAGCTTGCTGAAGCCCTGGGCCAGGCCTGCAACGCTGGTCGCCACCCAGTCAGTGAACGGCCGGATCGAGTCGCCGAGGCTTCGCATCGCGTCATCCATCGCGTTCTTCGCCTCGATCCATTTCTGCGCTGACGTCTCGCGCCGCTCGGCAAGGTTTTTGTCGAGAATGCCGGTGGCCTTGTCGCCCATGGCATCCGTCTTCAGCTCCTTGTACAACCCTCGGTTCTGGCCGTATGCCGTCAACGCCGCCTTGACCTGCATGTCTGCGAAGATATCGCCGGTGCGCAGCGACTGCTCGAGGGCATCCAGCATTTTCAACGCCTTGGCCGGGTCAACTTCCTTGCTGATCTTCGCCTGGGCCTCGGCCATTTTCTTGGCCTTCGCCGGGTCGGTTTTCTGCACGTACTGCATCGCCAGGGCCATGCTGGATTCGAGCACCGACATGCCCTTCTGGATCCCTGTCGTGAGCGATGCCTGGTAGTCGATACCCGCCTTCTTGTAAGCGTCGACCACCTCGCCGGAGCCGATCTTCTCGATCCAGTTCTTGAGGTTGTTCGCCGCCTCGTCGGAACTGCCCGCGGTTTTCATCTGCACCTGCAGCATGGCGCCCAGTTGCGCCACAGCTTCCGGCCCGACGCTACCAGTCTTCTCCATCCCGGCCAGCAGCACGGGGAACCAGCGGGCCATGTCGCTGGCTTCGAATGAGCCTGCCTGGCCCTGGAGGGCGACCCCCTCCAGAGCCTTCTTCATCTTCTCGGGGTCGGTGATCTTGGCGTTCTGCTCCATCGACATGATCATCTTCGCCGTGTCTTCGCCACTCGCCCCCTGCCCCACCGAAAACTTCGCAGCGACATCCGCATACGACAGCGCACGGTTCAGGTCCATGCCGGCACCGACCAACTGGTTGACCAGATCTGCTACGCCGGAGTTGCTCATGCCGTTGTCCTGGGCGACCTGGATGATGCGCTTGGACATGGCCTGCTCTTCCGGCTGATTCGCCACGCCCGCTTTGATCGCGATGTCACGCATCGTCGCCTGGTACCCGGCGCTGATCGCGGTCGGAACCGCCACCGCAGCCACCGCTCCGGTCGCCTGGGCAGCGGTAGACTTGAGCCCCTCCTTGCCCGCCGTGATCTGCTGCTGCCCCTTCACCCGCAGGTCGGTCGCACGCGCTGTCCGACCCAGGCGCTGGTACTCCTTTTCCAGTCGGCCCACCTGGACACCCTGTTTGCGCAGCGAGTCCAGGTTGCTCTCCAGCTTGCGCAGCAGGCCCGCGGCCGAGGCCGAGCCGCTGTCGTGCGCTTTCTTCCACTCATCCCGCAGCTTGACCGTTTCGCCGATCACGTTCTTCAGCACCCGGGCTTTGCTGCCCTTCTGCTCAAGCTGCGAAATGCCGCTTTCGGCGGTCTTGAACGCCGACCCAAGGGACGACGCCACCGCGCCGCCGATGACCAGCGCTACATTCAGCTTTGCCATGATTCCCCCCTGTCGGGCTCAGTCCGTGAGCCACCAGACCATGTCGGCGTACGACATGGTCATGATCTCCGCGGCGGAAAAGCCCAGTTCCTGGGCGAGCCGCTTCGCTGCCGCCTTCTGCGTGGACGGACTAAAGCTCGTCGTCCTGCACCAGGCGAAAATACCCGGCCTGCAGGCGGGTGTAGTCCTTCAGGGCCAGGCCCTCCAGGTCCTTGGTGCTGACCTCGGCGAGGGACGCGAACAGGTTCATCTCACGCTGCTCGGGATCATCACCGCCGGACTGCTGGGCAGTGCGCAGATCACGAACGGTCGGCGCACGCAGACTCAGCTTGTCGACCTTGATGCCATTGGCTTCGCTGAGGCGGGTCAGGTTGATAGTCACGCGGTCAGCATCGATGACCATCCAGCTCGGGGTTTTCTGGCTCATGCGGTTTTCCTTTGTGTGCTGAGGGGAGGGGTTACAGGCCGAGGGCAGACCGCTGAGCGGCCAACTGGTCGACGCCATTGATGACGCGCTTCATGCCGAGCGGATCGATCTCGTACATCAGCCGACCGTCGACTTCGAGCTTGTAGTACGTGAGCGCAACCGAGTGCTTGAACTCGGCCTTGTCGGCGGGCTTCCAGTCGCCCATGTCGAGCTCCTTGAGCAACCCGCGAAGCGTCACCACCACCGGGGTGATCGCGCCCTTGAGGCCCTTGAAGGCCCCACGGAAGGTGCCGTTGAACGACGTCCCGTCGGCCAGGCCGAAGAACTTCAGCGACTCCTTGCGCACACCGGTGGTGGCGAAGCTCGCTTCCATCTTCTCCATGCCCTGGTCTTTCTCGATCGGCGCGTCCATGCCGCCCAGGCGCAGTTCCTCGGTCTTGAGGGTCAGCTTGGGCAGGGTCAGGCTCGTGACGTCGCCCTGGAAGCTGACGCCGTCGACGAACAGGTTCAGGTTCGCCAGGGTTTGCGGGATCATTGCCATGTGGTGTGCTCCTTAAGCGTTCTGGTCGAGGACTTCGGTCAGCCACTGATTGGTGACCTCGACGCGGAAGTTGGGGTTTTCGGCAGGCGGGACGTCGGTGAAGCGGATGTTCCAGTACACCTTGCCCTGCTCCAGCTGGCTGGCCGTGTTCAGCTCGGGGTCCGCGTAGACCTCGAAGTTGATGATGGCGCCCTGGGCCTTCAGGTCGCGCATGAAGTTCTCCAGTCCCTCGGTCACGTCCTTGACGTAGGTCGCGGTGATCGAGCGGTCCACCGCCCACTTGTGGCCGTAGAGGATGGCGTCCATGACGATGTCCATGGTCCGCACGCGGGTGACGAAGGCCCACTTCGGATCGCTGGACAGGGTACGGTTGCCCCACAGGCGATAGCCGTCGTCGCGGATGATGGTGGTGATATTGGCGTTGTTGAGCAGGTTGGCCCGGCAGGTTTCGTCGCCGTCGAGGAATTCGACCGAGCGCGTGGTACCGGTGATACCGACGAACTCCTTGTTCGACGGCGAGGCCCAGAAGCCGTATTCGTTGTCGGTCCAGGCGAACAGGCCGGCGACCCAGGCCGAGGCCGGCGCATCGACGGTGGCGTCGGCAGCGGTGTCCCAGTACTGCACGCCCGGGTCGACCATGTAGGCGCGTTTGGCGCCGAAGTTCTCCGCGTAGGCCAGCGCGGCCTCGTCGGTAGTGCCCGGGCCGTCGATGATCGCGATGCCGCGCAGCTTGTCGGCCAGGGCCACCAGCGCGGTACCGACCGCCTGGGTCGCGCTGTGTTTCGGCGTCACCAGCAAGCGCGGCTGGGCGTTGAAACGGCTCTTGCCGTCGAGCAGCGCCTGCAGGCCGGTACGCTTGCCGTCGACAAGCACGCCGCCGATGATCGCCGAGGTCTGCGCGGCCGCGTCCTCCAGCTTCGCCACGCCGCACGCGACGATCACCGCCTTGGCGCGTGCGTAGATGGCCTGGCACGCCTTGGTGATGGCCGAGGCCGGGCCGAAGGCGGCGACGGCTTCGCGCTCGCTGGTGATCAGTACCAGGTCATTGGCCTTGGCCGTGGCATCGGCGCCAGGCGTGAAGGTATCGACCAGGCCAATGATGGACGACGACGGCAGCGCGATGTTGCGCGCCCCGGTGTCGACGTTCGTTACGGTAACGCCGTGAAAAAAGCCACTCATGCGGTTCTCCAGATACGAAAAGGCCCCGCATAGCGAGGCCGAGGTACAACGAAAATGAAAACGCCCCGTCAGTACGGGGCGTCAGGGGGCTGAAATGCCGATCCAGTCCGGCGCCGCAGGGCGCTCGCCAGGCTCAGGAAACTGCTCAGACTGGGGCCAGTCGCGCAACAATTGCAGATAGTTCAGAAGCTCAGCGAACTGATCGGTCGACAGGGTCGTGTCACGGCCCAGCTCCTTTTCGTCACGGTGGCGTTCGCGTAGCCACGTGACACTGGCAACAGCGGCATCACGCCAAGAGCGTTCAGTCGCATCGAGTTGCTCTTGCGTCGGCTGTGGCGGGGCCAAGTGAAGCTCTACCTCTTCGGCAGTCATTGCTACAAGGCCGTCACGGATCACGCCGTCTTGTGACCCGTCAGCCTCGTATGCGAACACCAATTCGGTGTCCGGATCTCGATAAAATTTCATCAGCGCCTCTCCTTCCATACCAACGAGTTGTACGCGGTCCCGAAGAAGGCAACCGAGTAGGTTTCGCCCGGGCCAACGATAAACTCGTACAAAAAGTAGCCGCCGCCGCCATATGCAGTGGTACCGGTCAGCATCTGTCCGTCCACAGTCGCGCGGAATGTGCCGGAGCCGCCTGCGGTTGGCTGAATTGCGGAGACATGAACGATGATCGGCTTGCCTGTGGTGTTCGTGTAGGCAGTGTTCAGCGCTCGGCTTGCAGTCATGTCCTGGATCGTTTGTCGGACACCAAGCATCCTGGCCATGACTTCGTCTTGCGTGAAGGCATCGCCGATCCCGTAGCCGGCCAGCGTGGTCGCTTTGCTCGCTTTTCCTGCCAGGCCTGTCGTCAGGTCATCCTTGGTCGGTGCATCGGTAATACCGTAGCCGGACAGCGTGGTTGACTTGCCGGCCTTGCCGTTGAGCAGGGTCGTCACCTGGTCCTGGGTGAAGGCGTCGCCGATCCCGTAGCCAGCCAGCGTGGTTGACTTGCCAGCCTTGCCGTTGAGCAGGGTGGTCACCTGGTCCTGGGTGAAGGCGTCGCTGATCCCGTAGCCAGCCAGCGTGGTTGACTTGCCGGCCTTGCCATTGAGCAGGGTGGTCACCTGGTCTTGTGTAAAGGCGTCGCTGATCCCGTAGCCGGCCAGCGTGGTTGACTTGCCGGCCTTGCCGTTGAGCAGGGTCGTCACCTGGTCTTGCGTGAAGGCGTCACCGATCCCGTAGCCAGCCAGCGTGGTTGCCTTGCCTGCCTTGCCGTTGAGCAGAGTGGTCACCTGGTCTTGTGTAAAGGCGTCGCCGATCCCGTAGCCGGCCAACGTGTTCGGATTTTCCCCGTTCACAACCACGCCGCGAGCATTGATCGTCACCTTCGTGTAGCTACCAGTCTGGCGGTTGGCGGGTAGCACTTCAAGAATCCGGCTATCCACGTATTCTCGCGTAGCCAGCACCACCGCCGGATCGATCTTCAACTGAACGTTCGCGGTGCTGGTGACGATGATGTTCAGCCGGACCACCTGTGTCTTGCCTGTGCCTTGACTGAGCAGCGGCTTGAAACTCGGCGCGCAATTGGCGACCGCGACGAGGTTGCCCGCCTCGTCATACAGACCGATTTCCCGAATCCACCAACCCCCTTCATCCGGGGGAATGACCTGCTCGGCAATGATCACGCTGGCATTGTTAGGGTCGACCTTAAGCTGATTCAGCGACGCCCGACGACGCTCGTTGATCAGCTGGGTTTGAGCGCGAGAAGGAATTGGGTCAGTGCCATTGGCATCACCCACCCCCATCGCAGAAATTGTCCACGGCACGCCCAGCGCGTTGGCGTTGGCCTGCTTGGCCTCGCCCACAGCGGTGAGGATCGCAAAGAACTGACTATTCGCAGTCGTCATGAATACACGTCCAGAAATTCAATTTGATGGTCCCGGCCCACTTGCCCAAAGGTCCCACTGACCTCGATATCCAGGGCAAGCGGGGGATAGACGTCGATTTCCTCGCCCTCGCTCAGGCCCATGCCGACACGCATGTAGCCACTGCTCGACAAGGCGATTGCGAGGCCGGTCAACTGGCGGCTAACGGGCTTGGCATCATCAATCAACCGCGTCAGCTCTTGGTACATCTCGTCGGTGATGCCCTGGTCGAGCACACCCACTCGCAGCGCGAAGGTGCCGGGCTCGCCCATGGGAACGGTTTGAAACCACTCTTTCACCTCGATCAGGTAGCCCAGCGGCTCGACCACACGGCGCAGGGCGCCGATGGTCCCCTTGCGCGAGTGGAGGTAGAACGCACTGCGGATTACCGAGCGCTTGACCGCCTCGGACCACTTTTCATCCCAGCGATCCACGGACCAGGCCCACGCCAACTGGTGGAGCAGGTGCGCCGGGCAAGTGTCGGGGTTGTAGAGCGTGCGCAGCGGCACGTCAGGGCGCTCGACAGTGGCCGCCTCGATGCCGCGCTCAAGCAGCGTGGAGTTGTTCGGCAGCAGGCTCGACATATCAGCTACCCCATGCAACGGTGAACTCGTCGCACCAGGCCGCCTGCGACTTGGTCGGGGCCAGATCCTGCCAGCCCACCAGTTCCACCCGGCTCACGCCGGCGATATGCAGCTGGGCGTCTATCGCCGACCGCGCGACCTCCACACCGAGCCGGCGGCGCGGGTTGATCCACGCCGCCAGCCGGCGCTTGCACTCAGCAAGCGTGGCCTCGGACTCCGGGCCGCTGCCGGCCCTGTGCAACACGGCATCGATGCGGTAGTGCAGGACTTCGGCGCTTTCAACGAACAGCCGATCCCCGACCGGCCGCACGTCGTCATCACTGAGCTTGATCCGTACTGCCTCCAGCAGCTCGGGGCTGGCCTCACCCGTGCCCGCACCTTCCAGCGACAACACTGTTACGGTCACGACCGCCGGCGACGGGCTTTCCGCCGTGGCGTCCGCGACCAGCCCCGAGGCGTTGCGGGCATGCAGGATGTAGCTGTTACGCGGACCGGCCGTGGTCAGCCCCTCGTAGACCAACTGGATACGCTCGCGCAGGGCGTCGTCTTCCTCCAGCACCTCCACCGTCGGCGGCGACGTGCTTGGGTCCGCTGCCTGCACTACCAGGCGCTTGAGTTCGACGTTGGCAGCGAGCTGGTCAAGGTCACTGCCTTGGGCGTAAGCCAACATCAACGCCTTGGCCGCGTCATTGATCCGCGCCCGGTTCTGCAAGCGCACATAAGCACCCAGCTCCAGCAGTTTGGTCACCGGATCGCTTTCAAGGTTGGCCGTCCAGTTCTCACCCATGAAGGCACGGAAGGTCTCCAGCCCCTGCTGGTACGTCTCTTCATAGTCCAGATCCTCCAGCACCTGTGGCGCCGGCAAGGACGACAGTTCAACAGTGCTCACGCGCTCACCTCCAAAATCTGGCTATCGCCCAGGTACTGCCCCGTCAGTTGCAATGTGATCTGGCCGCCGACGACGGCCGTCACGCGCACACGTTCCAACTTCAAGCGGGGCTCCCAGCGACCTAGTGCCCTGGCGACCTCGGCCTGCACGGCGCTTTTCCAGCCCTCGTTAACCGGCAGGTCGACGAATCGGCGCAGCTTGCTGCCGTAGTCCGGGCGCATGCGCCGGCTTCCCAGCGGGGTGGTCAGGATGTCTTCGATGGACTGCCGCAGGTGGGCAATGCCCGACAGCGGCTGCCCGTTGCGGCGGTCCACTCCGATCACGGGCTTACTCCTTCTGCATGTCCGGGTGCTTGCCCAGGTACGCCGCGGCGACCTTGTCGCTGGCATCGATTACCACCTGGCTGCGCACCACCGACAGTTCGCGGTCGCCCGGGAGAATCAGGGTGCGGGAGGTGAAGCGGGTATCACGAAACGTCAGCCTCGTGCCGACAGAGGTCGGCTCAGGCGCGGGGGTGGTACTTTCCATGGGTTTTCCTTCTGACATGAAAAAGCCCGCACTGGCGGGCTCGTATGGGGCGGCCGGGATCAGCGTTGGCCATCGAAGCATTTGGCCAACCCGCCCTTGATCGCATCAGCCAAAGCATCAGGGCCAATAACACCCGAAACATTGATCTTCACCGCCAAGGCTTTGGCAGGTTCTGGAGCGCGAACATAGCGCCCCACCCCCAGAGCCAAAGCCAGGCCTTGGGCGATTTCCTCCGGGTCATTTTCGCCAGCCAACAGTCGCCGCCAGAAACTCAACATCCGAAAATGATCGGCATAGCCTGCCAGGCTCTTGTCGACCATCGACATGATCAGGTGCCGGTCCGCGCCATTGATCGGCGGCAGTGGATCTTTCTCGCTCATACCTACCTCAATGCTTGTGGTTCGGCGTGTTGCCCGAAGTGTCGATAATCCGAGCGCCGCCATGGATGTCACCCGTTACGCGTAACGCGCCATTGATCTGCACGTCACCGGTCAGGGTGATGGTGCCAGCCGTGGCGGTAATGGTGTCATCGGCCACCACCGCGGAACTGCCCCCGACGCGCACCGTTGCTGTACCCGAAGGCAGATCGATGGTGTAGGACTTGGCTTGCCAGTCGTAGACCAGCGACCCGCCGTCGTCGAAGCGCCAGACCTCGACATGGTCGCGGTTGTCCGGCTGCGCGCCGGCGTTGCCGTAGAGCCCCGGCACGAACGTGCCCTGCGCCGGCTCGCCACTGGGACTGATCAGGGCGCCCTGTTCGTTGAGGCTGGGCGCCCGCCAGTGCCGCGCCTTGCCGGCCGCCTGGCTGTGCCAGCGGACCCAGGCACTGGTCCAGCCGGCGCCATCGGACACACGCACCATAGCTGCCGAGAGGTCGACGGCCACGACGCGGCAGGGGATGACCAGGCCGGCAAGCATCCGGTCGTGGGCCGCGCTGACCTGACTCATTCGAGGGTCTCCGGTGCAAGGTACTGGCCTTCCTGGCCGGTACCGGTGCTCGGACTGAAGCCGAGCATGAGCGTCCCCGGGGGCTGATTCGGCCACGGCCATTCCTCGTCGCCGAGATACAGCTCCTGCGTCCACTCCACCACCCAGACAACATACCCGTCCAGCTCCGGCCGGGTGAAGTCTTGAGTAGCACGAACGAACTCAGCCGGGCCGACTTCCTGTCCCCAGTGCTGCATGCGCAGCAGCACGGCCAGCCGGGAAGCGATGAACGCAGCCTGCTGGTAGCAGTCGCCCTGCTCAGCACCGACGATAGCCCGGGCTTCGAAACGCGCGATGACGGCAGTCTCGCCGGTGCCCTGGTCGAGACCAGGCTCCAGTTCCGCGAGTTCAAGCAGAACCATCGGTACCGGAACGCTGGTCACGATGCCGGGCGGGAAGCAAACCGCTTCCAGCCCGGGGATCGCCTCGCGCACATGATCCTCGATCGCCACATACAGCGCGTCGAGGCTGAAGGTTTGATCGGACACCTCAGGCCCCTTTCTGCAGTTTCTGCAGCTTGTGCAGTTCGTAGTTCAGTTCTTGTTCCAGGATCTCCAGCAGCCGCTGGTGGGCCTTCTTCGCCCAGGCATCGAAGTGCGGACGCGCGTCCTCAAGCGACAGCATCGCCTTGGCAAGAGGGAAGCGATGCTCGTTCTCCTGCACCCAGCCGCTGCTACGGCCACCGAGCGTGCTCTCCGGGTAGTCGCTCGCCTTGAAGTGCTTGCTCGCGGTACGAATCCAGATGTCCGCGGTGTTGCCGTAGACCTTCTTGTAGAACGCCCCCTTGTAACTCCGGCCGGCCACAGAAACGCCCGACCGGTTTTGCCGAGGACGGCCAGCCCGGCTGGACTCGATTGCGTTGATGCCGAACCAAAGCTTGCCCGGCCCGACGCCACTCACCGGATAGGCTCGTAACCGCTGGCGAACAGCGGTTTGAGCGATCCGCTCCTGCTGACTGATCGCACGAGCGATATGCGTGCGCAGCCAGCGCAGCGTCTTGTTGATAGCCCGGCGCTCAGCGGCAGCGAACGCCTTGGGCACCAGCACCTTGAAGCGGCTGAACCGGTACTTGTCAGCGGAAGCCACCTGCAGGGTGAGCATTCCGTGACCAGACTTGTTTTCGAAGTAGCTTCCAACGCTCATCGCACCTCCCGCAGTACCAGGTTGATCCAACCGGTTCCATCAGGCTCAAGCTTTACGATGATGTAGGCCCCGCCGCCTTCTTCAGGCGGGAGGTCCACCACCAGCCGCTGCTGCGCAGTCACCCCGAGGGCATCGGCAACCCTGATCGAGAAAGTGGGCTCCCGTACCTGGGTTTTCAGTTGGCCGATCTTGGGTTGTGACCAGGGCACCGACATGAAGCCCGGTACCGGCAGGTCTCGCCCCTCGATCAGCGCTTCATCTCCCATGACCGCCAGCAACTGTTCATCCATGACAGCCACCTGCTCGCGGAACGCCATGTCAGACCACTTTGGCGAAGACGAAGGCGTTCGGCTCAAGCATGCCGGCGAGCGCCGCAGCCTGAAGTTTCAGCCAGCGTGCGCTGGGCTCCTTGGTAACCCAGCTCTTGGGGAAACGGACAGCCTCGACCAGACCCGTCTCGATCGCTTCCAGATCTTGAATGGCGCCATACAGCATGGCGTTGCGGGTCGAAGTGGAACCCAGGATCAGACCGCCCTTCGGAATCGCTGGCTGCTCAACACCATCGTCGTCCAGATACCACTCGTCATAGGCATAAAGGTCGACACCTGGATCGTTGAGGTAGCCGAGGTACGTGACCCCGTCCGGCAGTTCTTCAGGCTTGATGACACCCATGTCGACACGGCGGCTGTTCAGTTGCTTGAGCAGCGTTTCATTGCTCTGGAAGGCGTCCTGGGCCTCACCACTCAGCACCGCGACGTTGGCGGAACGACCGGAGTCCTTGGCGATCAGACGGCGCCACCGGCGCAGATCGGCGATCGGGTCCGATCCCTCGCCAGCCCAGCCACCACCCGGCACGACAATTTTGTGGGTTTCCTCCATCAGGAAGTCGATGGTTTCGTCGACCCCGTCACCCTTGACGCGAACACGCCCCGTCGTCAGGGCCTGGCCGCACATCCACTCTTCGCGACGGGTGATCTCGTCGTCCAGGTCCTGCAGGTCACGGCCGAGCAACGCCCCCGCCCGTTCCAGCGGGCTACGCACCGAGAACGGGGTTTCCCCCGCCGAGCGCTTCAGCACCAGTTCCGCCTTGGTTTCGCGCTTCGGCTGGATGTAGGGCGGCTTGTAGGTCGAGGACGTGAACCCGGTGCGCGACGACACACTGCCGGGCAACGTCGGGTGCACGAACGGAGCCATCTTGCGCTGGCCCTTGTAGATGTCGATATCGACCGTCTCGGTGCCGAACGTCTGCGGCTGGCCGCCATTGAAAAAAGTGTCCATGAGGAAGCGGCGCGGCCGCACCATCTGCTCCACGGCTTCCAGCATGGTCAGGGTTTCGAAAATGTCAGTCATGTGTGCTCCGGTTAGCGAATGAAAATGGACAGAGGACGCAGAGCGACCTTGGCGGCGGCGAGGGTCAGCCCTTCACCCAGGTGGAGTTGGGCGCCGAGCACCTGGCCGGTCAGGCGTATGGGCGCTACCTGCACGCCTTCCGTGGTGTCGACGTCCTGATCGAGGATCACGCTGGGCTCTTGGGAACCGTCTTCGGCGGCTGCCTTGCACAGCAGGTACTCACCGGTTTCCGTGACTTGCCCGAGGATCGCGCCACGGAGAAGTTTCTGGCCGGCGGCGATGACGCCGGTGTCCATGACGACCGGGAAATCACCCGCCGAGAGCTGGATCGGCTGGTAGATATGACGTTGGGGATTGGGCATACAGATCTCCTTAGCGGCGCGAGGCGCCGGCAACGATGGCGCTGACAGCAACCTTGCGTTCTTCAGCCTTGCCGTCGGCAGATGGCGAGGTACCGGTCACCCCCTTGGCATCACTCTTGATACCGGCCAGGGAAATGCCGCGGTCCTGCGCAGCCTTGAACAGCACCAGGGCGGTGGCCTCCACCGAGGTACCGTCGTCGATCGCCGCTTCGATTTCTTTCTCGAAACCCTTGCTGGCAAGGCCGTTGATGCCCTTGATGCGATCACGCTCAGCGGCGCAGGCTTCGCTGCGCACCGCGGCTAGGTCCGGCTGATCGGCCTGGGCAATTTCGATGGTGTTGGGGTCGGTACCGGCGGCCAGTGCGGTGCGCAGCTCAGCCGTGGTCTTGACGGTGGTCATGGTGTGTATCCTCGTGGAGTGAATGGCCGGCTTCGCCAGCTCGGTGATCAGGGATTCCAGTGAGCCCGTGCGATGGGCCAGGCCGTGCTTGACGGCGTCGGCGCCAACGCGCAGCCCACCGTGGTCGCCCATCTCGGGCACCTTCTCGGCGGCAACACCGAGGTTGCGGGCAACCTTGCCCACAAAGACTTCGCTCATCGCGTCGATGGTCTCGCCGACCTTCGCCCGGCCTTCTTCGGTGGCCAGGTCCGGGCGCTTGTTGGGGGCGTTGCGGCTGACGATCTGGTAGCGGGTGCGGCCGGTGGCCTTCTCGTTCTCGACCACCGCCTCCACCACCACACCGATGCTGCCGGCGAGGCTGGCTTCGTCGATGACGATCTCGCCGGCCGCCGAGGCGATCCAGTACGCCGCGCTGGCCCCGGTTCCGCCGATGTACGCCACGATCTGCTTGCGGGATCGGCCGGCGTAGATCATCTCCGCCAGTTCGTTGATGCCGGCCGCCACCCCACCAGGGCTGTCGATGTTCAGCACGATGGACTTGACCTTGGGGTCGTCCAGCGCTCGCTGAATGTCCGTCGCCAGGACCTGCGTGCTGGTTGCGCCACTGATCTCGGTGAACAGGTTGGCGTAGCGGAAGATGGGGCCGACGACGGGCACGATCGCCACGCCGTTGCGCAGGGTGACCTTGCGCGTGTCTTCCAGCCGCTCGCCGCGCTTGGTCGCCAGCGCCACCGGATCGCCCAGGCGATCGGAGATGGTCAGCAGGTTGTCCAGGGCGTCGGGCAGCATCAGCCAGGGCTGCGAGGCAGCCAGCTCAAGTGCTCGCGGCATGTCTATTCCTCTTCGGGTTTGGGTTCAGGCGGGTTTTCGAGACCGCCCTTGGGCAACGGCTGCAGGTTGTGATGGCGACGCAGTTCCACCTCCCGCACCCGCTGGCGGAACACCTGCTGCCAGGGCTCGCCGGTCATGGCTGCGGTTTCCAGGGTTTCGTTGCTGACGCCGATCTCGATGCGCTTGCCGGCGGCGTTGGCCTCCTTCAGCTCATCGATCGCCCCACGGGCAGGGCCGATCCAGATGGCCTGGCAATACGCCTTGCGCCTGGCCGGGTCGGCGTAGCCGGGCAGAACAAGCAGGCCGCGGGCGACCGCCTCATCGATGACCAGCTCGCGGCTGGGCTGGCAGAAGTCACACGCCAGCCACCAGCGCCGCAGACTGTAGAAGCGCCAGGCCTGGAGCATTGCCGCTCGGGCCGCGCTGTAGCTGCTGCTGTAGTGCAACAGCAGTTCCTCCAGCGGCAGCTCCAGGGCGGCGCCGATCTCTTTCACCACAGCGGTGAAGAACGGATCGAACTGGGCGTTAGGGCGGCCGGGGTTCGCCACCACGGGCTCCTCGCCGACGCCGAGGTCGACGATCGCACCTTCGCCCAGGCTCACGTCACCGTCGCTGGTGTCGTCACCGCCTGGCCTCTCCTCGGAAAGCGTCGACATCGGCAGATTGCCCTGTTGGAAGTCCGTTCCCTTCTTGATGAAGACGGTGAACATCGCCGAGATCACCGCAGCCATCAGCTCGGCACTGCTGTACCGCTCCAGCTTCTGCAGCGGCTCCAGCACCGGCGCGAGGTACGGCACCCCACGCTTCAGTCCTGGGCGATCCTTGTCGGCCATCACGTGCAGCACCCGCCGCCGCCCGGTCTCGGCACCAAACACCGGCAGCCGCTCCCACTGAAGCGTCTTGCCGGACAGGTACTCGCCCGGGTAACCAGTGCAGACGTGATAGGCGACTGGGGCACCCAGCGAGTCGAATTCGACCCCATCGACCAGGTCAACACGGTCCAGCCCCTCGTTGGGATTGCCGACACGGTCGCTTTCGATCAGCTGCAGTCGCGTGCTGAAGATGCAGCCGGGCCGCTCCTGGTCAGGGCTGGCGATGAAGATGTCCCCGGCGACCATCGACGAAACCAGCACCAGGGCCTGAAGCTGGTAGTGGTTGAGTGTCGCCTCGGCATCGCACTCACGCGGGTCGTCGGCATACAGCGACCAGACGCGGTCGAGGTCGCCGTTCAGCGCGTCAGCTTCTTCGGGGGTGATCCCCAGCGCGACGTGGTCAACCTGCGCCCGACACACCAGGCCAGTGCCGACAACGTTGGTACGCAGGCGGGTGATGGCGGCACGGGCGACCAGGTGGTTGCGCATCGCATCCCTGGAGCGCGCCACCAGCATCCGGCGCTCGCTGCGGTTGACATCGCGCCGCGGGCTACCCAGACCCGGGATCCAGCTCGCCATACTGCGCAGCACGCGTGAGGCGCCGCGCCAACGCGTTTCAACACCGCCCCCGCCGCCCTGGGTAACGATCTGCTGACCGCCGGCCGAGGCGCGGGCCACCCTGATCGCTTCGCGCATAAGTTGCTCCGCCGCCGGCTCTGCCTTTCGGAACGGCCACATGCTCAGACCCTCACGTAGGAAATGCGGTTACGGCCACGACGCTGCAGCGCGGCCTGTTCCTGGGCGACCTCTGTGGCGTACTGTTTCTCCAGCAGCCGGAGACTGTTGAGCTCGGCCAGCTGGACCTCGCGATCGGCACGACGCAGGCGCTGGCCGTTCTTCAGGACGGCCGAGATTGCCGCCCGGACTTCGTCCAGGCGCTTCTGTGCATCAGTCATGGTGTACCTCGATTAGCCGACGCGGCTGCGGGTGCCTCTGCCTCGAGCAACTGCCCGACGAGGAACCGGCGCCGCCGCCTGCTCATTTCCAAAAAGGGTTGGCTGAAGCTGTTGCTGCTCCAGCTGGTCCCACTCGTGATCACGCAGCAAGTGGGTCTTGAGGCTGCGGGCCGCATGCAAGGCGTACACTTCGCAGTCCAGCGCCTCGTTTCGACGGCCCGCCTTCTTCTGCCAGACCATCTTGCTGGGCATGCGGGGGTGCGGTGCCAGCACCTCGTTTGTGACCTGCTCGTAGTAGTCCGACCGGATCTCGCTGTACCAGTGCATACGACCTGGTCCGCTACCGCTGAGGCGCATCCGGCCGTCGATCAGTGTCTTGGCCTTGTGGGTACCGACGATGTAGACCCGAAGGCCGTACTTGGCGGCCTTGGTGTTGTCCTGGGTGGTATCGCTCGACTGCGCCGGCTTGGTGAAAATCTCCCGATCCAGGCTGTCGATGGACGCGCCCTTGATCGCCATGATGTTGTAGCGCTGGCGGTCACGGACGTAGGTGTAGACGGCATCGTTGGTGTTGCCGTCCGAACTGTCGATGCTCACGGCGGACACCGCGATCTGGCCACCCCCTTCCGTTGCGATCGGGGTAGAGATGACCTTGTCCAGTTCGGTCCAGACCGGATCATTAGGATCGATCGGGTTGCCCGGCAACTCGCCCCAGTACAGACGCCACGACTCCTCCCCTCGCCCCCAGCCCACGATCATCAGCGCCAGGCGGTCGCCTTGGACGTCGACGCCCACGGTGACGAGCAGCACCCCCTTGGGCGCGGTCAGCTCGGCATAGGGCTCCGCGCGCCGTTCCAGCTCGTCGGTCTTCGGCGCATTGCTCTTGTACTCGTAGCTCTCGCCCATGGAACTGTTGGTGAAGGCGATCATCGGCCCGATGTTGCCGATCGAGGCGGCGTGCATTGCCTGCAGCTTCTTCTCCATCAGCACTTCGAATCGGGAGCCGTGGAACGTCGCGTACAGCTCGTTGAGGATGTAGCCAGCAATACCGCGGAACTCGGCGGTCGCCTCCCAGCGCCCATGCTTGAGGTTGGCGTTCTTCTGGCTGTCATCCCAGATTTCCCCACAGTGCGGGCAGGCGTAGTAAGCCGTCTCCGGACGACGCTTGCCGTACACTTCGTGGAAGTAGCCTTGCTCCTCGTCGCAGTGGAGATGCTCGAAGCTCAGGGCATGAGATTGCCCACAACCGTGACAGGGGACCAGGCCGACACGCTTGTCCGAAAGCTCCAGCTCCGCGTCGATAGCCGACAGCCCCTTGATGGTCGGGGTACCGCCGATGATGATCTTCGACCGGCGGAAGGTCTTGAGACGCTCTTTCGCCAGCTTGATGCTGTCCCCCTGCCCCCGCAGGTTCAGGTTGCAGTCGTCGGGCTCCTCGATGCCGACCCGCGGCACCGGGGTGGACTTCACGCTGGCCGGGCTGTTGGAGCCGACCATCTTCAGGAACCCGCCAGGAAAGCGCTTGAAGTCCTGGCGCTGTTGCAGCTTCCGGCTGCGCAGGTCGACCTTTTTCCGCAGCCGAGGCGTGGCCTCGATCATCGGCTCCAGCTTCTCCGCCACGTACTGCTTGGCGGCTTCCGCCTTCGGGAAGAGGACCAGGATCGGCGAAGGGTCCAGGTCGATCCATTTGCCGATGGCGTTGCCCAGCACGCCGGACGTCCAGGCCACCTGGGCGGACTTGCGACCGACGATCTCGATGACGTTCGGATCGTCCAGCGCCTCCAGCGGCCCGCCTGGCCAGACCAGGTGGGGAGTGATCTCGAACCGATACTTGCCAGGCTTCGCCGACTCCTCCGGTGCGAGGTAGCGAAACCTGCTCGCCCACTCGATGATGCTCATGCGTGGCGGAGGGGCCCACTTGCGGCAGGCCCGACGCATGGCCTTACTCGCCGTCTTCTTCAGCGCCCTCCTCGTCGCTCGACTGGTCAGGATCCCAATCGAGATCATCGTCCTCGTCATACGCGGACAACCTCCTCAGTATCGTGTCGATGGGATCGCGGATCAGCTGGTCGTCCACCTCGATGCCGTAGCGGGCCGTCAATGTCGCGGCGAGCTCGTCAGGGTAGGTGTTAAGCAGTTCGATCTTGGCGGCGGTGATCACCGCCTCGAAGCGCTCGACCATCTCGGCCTCGATGACGACTTCGCCCAGGTCCTTGGCAAGCGCCAGCTCCTCGCGGTCGCCCCGCAGGCGGTCCAGCCGATCCCGCGAGGTTTCCTTCCTGCCGTTCAGCGCGGCCTGGCGCATCAGCCACTCGATCACCGCCTGGGTGTCGTACTGGTTTTCGTTGCCGCGCCCCACGCCGAACTCGATCACCGGCATGCCGTCGTTCTGCCAGCGGCTCAACGTGCGCTCATCACGGCCAACGATTTCGGACAGCTCCAGCTTGCTGACGGTCTTGCCCATTACTAAGTCCTTGGAAAGACGGACATCCCTGCCACCTTCTCAGCTGCAGAGATCCCGCGAGTCTGCGCACCCGTGTAGGGGGCGGGACGGGGGGAGGACCCAAAAAAGGTGGGGCCCCGCCCCCACCCCGCCTTTTCGTCGGTCACTGCCCGGCCTCGCCATTGCGGGGGGGCACCTCGCAGATGCCGATCCGTTTCGCGGCCCAGCGCTCGTACAGCGCGATGGCAACGTCTGCGCCGGCCACCGCAGTCAGGCAGCCGAATGCACCCGCCGCCCAGATCGACAACCCTGCCGAGTGCAACAGCATGAGGGTGGCCATCCCGCAGACGATGCAAGCACCGGAGCGAAGTGCGACCCGGCGAACCAGCGCCCAACCGTGGACGCCGGCCTTATCTGCCCGCCAGGTCTCACCCGACACCCCGCCCACCAGGGACAGCACGATCACCATCCACAGGGGCATTTCGATTAGCGCTTGTTGTTCGTTGGTCATACGGTCCTCGCAGGTCAGAAGCACGGCGCCAGAAACAGAAAACCCCGCCAGCTGGCAGGGTTCTCGGTGGTTGAGGTTCGGTGCTTGGATGAGCGCGTAATGCGCAGGTGTCATATCGTGGGGACTTTTTACCCCCGACCGGAAAAACCGAAAAGGGGTAATTTTCGGTTCGTCGTTTCGACGCTACTTCGACGCATCCTCGGCGCACGCTCGGCGCATTCCAACCCGACGAACGGTAGTCATGCGAACGCGCCCGCAACGGGCCGAGAGGATGGCCAGCACCTGCAGGTGCATGGCTTTCACCCAGTTCCGGTAGGTCCGGTCGGCGCCTTCCGCCAACCCCACCTGGTGCATCTGCTCACGAACAGTCGCCCCGTGCAGGTACCGGAATCGGGCCAGCTTGGCGAGCACCGCCCCCCGAGCATCGCGCCGCTCCAGTTCGGCCAAGGCCGCATCAACCTCTGCCGCCGAGTGGTCAAGCCCGGCACCGGCGAGCAGGATTCGGGATCCAGAGGATCCACCACGCGGGGCAGCACCTTTCCATTCCATGATCGTGCCCATCTGACTGCCGAGGCAGGAGTCCAATCCAAGCCGTGCGCGCTGGTCCCCCCAATGCTGCAGCAGGTCGGCAACCAGGCGAAGGCGTTCGCCCTGATCCAGCAGATCAGCCATTTCGATGCGATGAGAGGCCAGCCTCATCGAGAGGAGGAGCTGCATTTCCTGATCATTGCTCATCTCAGCCCCCTGCAATCCATAACCCTACACACATTCAGCCAACCCGACACAAACCCTACACAGGTAAAACCCAGCAAAATCAAAGCCTCCAAGACATCTGTGTAAGGTGTGTAAGGTTGGTAAGGTTTTTGAGTCCTCGCGTAAGAAAAAAAAGAAGGCGCCCCGCACTGGGTGACGTGAAACATTTTCGTATGCGCGCGTGCGTGCGCGTAAACCTTACACACCTTACACAGACTCCCCCCGACCCAATGAATACGGGGCTTGCAGCTGTGTAAGGTTGGCGATTGAACCCAACACACAGCCAACACACCCAACACACTTGCTGGCGTAGTCATGCAGCAGCCCCCTTGACGTGGTCCCAACCGTCGACGTTCCAGCCAGCGAGCCTTGCCTTGGCCCGCCAGGCCTCGACGTGCTTCCCCAGCTCGGCACTCTTACAGGAAGGTGGCAGGAAGGACTGCTCATCGTTCGGAAAGAACCAGGCACTGAACCGCCTGTTGTTACCCTCCGTCCAGGGGATCGCTCGCGTCTTCTCGACACCCACCGTCTCGATGAACAGGCTGAACTTCGTCTGGCTCATGGAGTGCTCCTTGAATCGGTGGCACCACTCCAGGAACAGCGAATAGAGGTCCGATGAAATGCAGGCACCCCACAGCCCGTCGCCGAGCTGGGCTGTCCGCCATAGATGCACGAAGGTCTGCCAGCTGGCCCTGCTCAACGCGACCAGGCGCTCGCGTGCCGGCGTGCTCGGCGGCTTGGTCTGCATGTCGAAGTCACCAAGGTCCTGAGCCAGCAGCCACCCATACAAGGCCTCGACTCCACCATTGAGCAACTCCCCCTTGATCGCGACCTGCCGGTCTGGCGGGAGCTTGTGCTCAGGCCACATCACCAGGAAGCGCCGATCCGCCTCACCGATTGGCCAGGGCATGATCTCGTTCGAAAGGAACACCGCATTCATGTGGCTGGACTCCTCCCAACCGTTCACGAACTTGCTCTCGATCCGAACCGTCTGCCCAGTGATCAACTGCTTGATCTTGCCGACTTGGTTGTACCGCTGGTCTCGGCTCACGACTTCTTCGAACACTGCCCAGAGCTTGCCGCTCTGCCAGGCGTTGAAGTTACCCTCCAACTGAGTCTGGCCAACCGTGGCGGAGTAGATGCCATACAGCGTCCCCATCACCACCGAGAACAGCAGGCTCTTGCCTGATCCCTCCATTGTCGAATGCATCAGGACTGCGGTGTCCATCTTGGCCCCGGAATGCTGCAGCGGATACGCAAGCCAGCAGGTCAGCCAGTGCGCAGAGTCCTGGTCCTCGTTGCACAAGAAGTTGATCAGCCATCGCAAGTTCTCGCAGGCCGCATCATCCCGCTTCGGCTCGAGGGGCAGACCCTCGAAGGTGTTGATGTACACCTGTGGGTCATGCTTCATGCAGGGGTCGAAGACGATGTGATTCATGTCCACGACACGGCGATCCGGGTTGTTCAGCCAGAGGCTGTAGGCATCGCCGAGCGCCATCTTGACGGCGCCTTCGGCAACACGCCGCTTCTTTGCGTAGTCCCACACGTCCTTCGTCCCATCGATGTACACGTACCGGGTCATCATCGGCATGGAGAAGTCGCCCAGCGCCTTGCCAGCCAAGGCCTGGGTACGCTCGTTGTCCTTCACCCACTCCTCGCTGACCCGCTTCTTGCGCGAAGGGTCCGTGACCGCCTCCCACTCCTTGAACGCGTCCTTGCCGATATGGGCAACGAAGCCAGCCTTCTTGACTTTCTTGGCAGAGTCGATGTCCCAGACCTGGGTGGTGCCTTCGATCAGGGCATAGCGCCGGAGCAAGGCATTCAGGTTGAAACCGCCCCCGCCCCCCCTGTCTTCGGAGGAGCCGGCATCGGTGTCAATCTCATCCTCGGCCGGGCTCGGGGGCGACGCAGCAGCAGCCTGTGCCTCTTCAGGAGGTGATGGAGGAAGTTCGCCGAGAGGTGGTGGTTCAGGCGGCCTAGGCGCGGAGCGCTTGTGCTCGATACCCAGCAGACGAGCAGCTGCCTTGATCGCCGCGGAATGGTCCCCGTTGTGCTCAAGGATGCAGAACACATCGAAGGCGTCATTCTTGTGTCCGTTGGCCAAGGGGTCCGAACCGTGGTGCGAATACAGCTTGCCCTCGGTGATTGTGACGCCGGGGTCGCCGCTACTGCTCTGGGGGCACAGCCACTTGTCCCCCATTCGTTTGTAGCCGTGCCCTTCGATCATTGTTGCGATGTCATGGGCACGGTTGAACTCCGGGATCACCTCCGGGAGATCACGCCCGCCAGGTTGCGCGGCAAGCCGCGGCTTGGAGGGTGGACGAGGTGTAGGCGAAACGGGCGCCGGCCGCCAAGGGCAGGCAGCCTCAGCCCGGACCTTGAACTCATCCCAGCCTTGCCAGATGCCCAACAGCTCAGGGGGCAACTCCACAAAACCCGTGGCATCTGGCGGCCGTCGCCAGAAGTACGGCTTCCCGGTCTGAGGGTGGATCGAGGGAGGTAGCACGTCTTGGACCAGGCCGCCGCGCAACTCGAACACGGTCACTTTCTTGAAGGGTGCAGCAGCCTGCATCAGGGCGTGTTCGGCAACCCTGTCGCCGGCGTCACGTGCGGCCTTAACCTGCGCCATGATCCCCTTGAAGATCGACCCATCAGGGTCGACCTTGCTCGGCCACACCAACGCGTGCCTGGTCAGCTCGACCCCATCGGGAACCCGGAACAACAAGCGGAACCGCGCAGGATTACCTACGACGGTCGGGTAGTCTGCCGCAAGCTGGTCGAGGTCCAGGCCGAGAGCCTCCCGTAGGGCGATCCTCGACATCTCGACATCATCGACGTCAAGCGAGCAGACACGCGCAGGCCCCAGCACCACCCCAAGATTGTGTGCCGGGTGCTCTCGCCAGAATGTTTCGGCTTTGTCAGCATCGGTGAAGTAACCACCAGGCTTGTTCCAGGCGTCCCCCTTCGGCGCCTTGTCGCCTGGTGCGATCGGCACCAGGGCAAGGTTGAAGGTCTCGATGTAGCGCCGCGCCCAATCAGCCGTTGTCGGAGTTGGACGCTCGCTCATCGACGCCGCTCCCGCAACTGCTGGCAGTCGATACAGGCGTCACACCCCGGCGCCGCGACTTGCCGATCAAGAGGAATGGGATCCCCACAGTCGTCGCAGAACTGCGCACTCGGCCTGACAGGCCGCAGCGCCCGCTGCTGGAGGGTCAGGCCGAGATGAAACTCGGTGCGGTCGCTGGCGATGTCAGCCCAGTCAGCCATGAGCACTGTCCTCCATCGCCTTGCGCGCGCCGGCCATGATCGCCAGCACTTGCCGGATCACGTCCATGCCCCGCTGCTCCAGCAGCTGGACCTCATGCAGCTCCCACAGGTTGTCCGCCGCCCCGTCATGCATCGTGCTGACGAACTCACCGGCTTCGTCCAGCAGCTTGCCGACAGCCTTCAGGGCCTCGTTCGTTGCGGGAACTGGCTCGGGGCGGTACCACACGGCACCTGCAGGCCGGACCAGCGCGTCGAGCAGGCGAGGATCGGCGGTCAGCCGGATCACCTCCTCGAGTTCGTCGGGGTTCAGCCAGCGGCGTTCCTCGTCGAGGTTCAGTTTCTTCTGGAGAGTGTCCTGCTCAAGGACCATTTCGAAGGCCAGGCGGGTAAAGCCGCCTTGGTAATCACGTCCAGCGCGATAGAGCGCCTGGCGCAAGGTCAGCACCGGGCCAGCGCCCGGCAAGAGGTCTGTCCTGCTCATAACCGTAAAAACTCCTTTTACGGTGTAGCCAGAGGAGCGGGCACGCCCTATCCTACGACTACGACCGTTGTACATGTGCGTGTGCTCTGTCGTAGCCTGCCTGGGGAGGTGAGAGTCCTCAGGCAGGCACCTATTTATTCGCGTTTCGCAAGTATCCCCAATCTATGTCCGGCCTCAGCTCCTCGCAGGTTACGGCACCCGCCGTTTCGCGATCGAGATTGATGGCCAATCCTGCATTGGCTCGGCGATTACCGTATGCCACCTGTCGAAGCTGGCCTACGGTCGTTTGACACCGCTGGGCTAAGCCATCCAATGACGCCTTGTCTAACTGTTTGATGTACGCGTGCAAGCTCATAAGTGCCTCCGGGTCCACCAAAAGACTAGCAGCTGCTAAAGATACAGACAATAGCTGACCGTAATTTACAAAACGCTAATTGCCCATAAGATACTGAGATGGATATCAGTCAGCTTCGCGTCGACGCCCTACGGGCGCTGATCGGCGACCTCAAAACCAAAGAGTTCGCCGATCGCTACAACCTAGATGCCTCTTACCTGTCTCAGCTGCTGAACGGGCACCGTTCGCTGGGCGACAAAGCGGCGAAGAATCTTGAAGATAAGATCGGCCTGCCTGGCGGAACCTTACTGATGCCCGCGCATGCAGCCCAGGAAGGCTCATCGCTGGAAATCAAGCCGGTAGGAAGCGTTACCATTTCGTTCCGGTGGGCGCATATCCAAGGAATTGCCCAATTGAAACAGGATGGCAGCTGGACCGATCTCGCCCCAATGTCCGGATGGGTAGAAACAACCTCAAAGGACCCTAGCGTCTATTCGCTTCGAATCAAGGGTGACGCCCTAGCTCCGGCGATCCGCAACGGCTGGGTGGTCTGGTGCGAACCTCGGCATGAACTGGTGCCTGGTGAGTATGTAGTAGTGACACTCACAACTGGTGAAAGCCTGATCAAAGAACTGCTCTATATGAATACCGAAGAAGTCAGCCTCATGTCGGTCAACGGGACCTACAGCCGAATGACACTTCAACGCTGTGAGATCGACAAAATTCATTACATCGGCGGGATCGTTCCACCTAGTCAAATCAGGTCCTAGCCGACCAAGCCAGAAAAGAAACCGCCAGAGAGGCGGTTTTTTTTGTGGCTATGGAAAAACCAAAGCAAACGCTATTGCTAAATATTTTAGCCGTTGCTAAATTTTATTCGTACCTCCTCTCACCGAGTACGAATGAATGGAAAACACATCGCGCACGCACACCTGCAAGATCCTCTTGCACCCCACGGCTTGCAACCGGACGGTCGTCAACGCACTCCAGCGCCGCACCGGCATGCTGGTTGTCATCAACACCCGCGGCTACGCACATGCTGTCCCTGCGACCAAGGGGGCAGCATGAGCGCGTACCAGGTACCGCTGGCCAACGTGATGCGGCTCCAGCGGGTTCTTGAAAAAGGCGGCACCGCAACCTGCTCGGTTCATCGTGCTGAGGACTGGGACAATGTCACCGTCACCGCCGTGATCGACCAGGACACCGCCAACCTGCAGGTCGAATTCAAGGCACTGACCCGCACCCTGAAGCTGCAACGAGGGGACTCGGCCAATTGCCTGCACGTCCGGGACTTCATCCAGGATCTTGCCGACGCCCAGGCGGAAGCCACGACCAAGGCCCTGGCGTTGATGGAGGCACATGCGCAACTCAGCGCAGCGCTGCCCGACGGGCACATCGCTTACCTCACCCCAACCCCCTGGCCAACCACACCTTTCGCAGCGGTCGTCACTAACAACATCGGAGAGATGTGCGCCGTCGCCAGCGGGGCGAACAAGGACGATCTCGTCGCCAAGGTCCGCACCAAGCTCGGCCTAGCCATCCAGGGGCACGGGGAGACGGCATGACCAGCACGCTCGACCAACTCCGCCATCAGTGGCCCACGCCCTGCCCGACGATGTCGGCGATCCGGGAGCATTACTTCCCGCACATCCGCACGGACCGCCGCTTTCGGGAACTGGTTCGTGACGGCGACATCAAGCTCAAGCTGACCAAGTTGCACAACTCGGCGAGAGCGCAGCACGTCGTGCATCTCAACGATCTCGCTGCCTACCTGGACGCGCAGGCAGCACAAACGGCATAGCAATAAGGCGACCCCGGCCACCAGGGGCACCCCGTCGCTACCGGCTCTCACCCAACCCCGGTAGCGGCATTCCATTTGGAGCACAGCACATGCAAGCACAGCACTACACGCTCGCGGCCGGGATCGCGCTGATCTTGACCTTGGTGGTCGCAAACTACCTGTTCGCCCGAACTCGCGCGCGAGCCTATGAGCATGGCCGGGCCGACGGCGTTGCGGAAGGCCTGGGACAGCGAGACGCGATGGCATGGAAGCGCCTGCAGGATCAGGATCGGGCGCTGGAACAACGCGCTATCGACCGGGAAAAGGAGCAACGCCAGTTCCTGCAGGCGAAGGCGGCAATGCAAGGGACGATCGACGAGCTGTCGGCCCGAGTGATGGCCTACACAGGACTGGCCGTGACACCTCAGGACCACCAGCTACTGACGGAGACCGCCGCGACGCTCGACCTCGCACACCGGACGTTCAAGGCCATCAAGGGCACGGAGGTGTGGCAGGAGCGAACCCTGAACGAGGCCCAGGGCTTGCGAAAGCTCGCTGAGCTGGTTCACGCAGAGATCCGTCAGCAGACTCCAGCCAGCAGCGCTCAGCCGGAGGTTGCAGCATGATCAACGCAACCCACTACGTACTTGACCTAGAGACAATGGGCAAAGGTCCGCGCGCCGCTATCGTGGCAATTGCGTGTGTACGCATCCAGCAAGGCACCATCACCGACAGCCTCTATAAGCGTGTATGCCTGGAGTCTTCGCTGCAGGCCGGCCTGGCTATGGACGCCAGCACAGTGAATTGGTGGCTGAAACAGGATGCCGCCGCCCGCGCAGAGGTGGACGGCAGCCAGAGTTCAGTGCTGCTCGCAGTGGGCATGACTGCACTGGAGAGCTTCATTACAGAAGACAAAGCTCTGGTGTGGGGCAACGGCAGCAGCTTTGACAACGTCATCGTGCGCAGCGCCCTTGAAGCTTGCGGCATGGGCAATCTTTGGCACTTCTGGAACGACCGCGACCTCCGCACCTTGCTGGCTCTCTACCCCGAAGCCAAGACGCTTCCGTTCGAGGGCACCAAGCACCACGCCCTTGACGACGCCCTCCATGAGGCCAAGCAACTGGTTATGGCGATGAATTTTCACCAAACCCTGCAGGTGGGAGGAATCGTATGAACCAGGCCCACCCACCATCCGGCGTCCTTTTCGTTTCAGCGCCCTGCGTAGTCGTCAAGGCCGCCATCGCACCGGGCTCGGCCGGCCAGCACGCGTCATGGGCAATCAAGAACAGCCAGAGGACTACGGTATGACAATCGACCTCTACGAGATTAAAGCTCTCGCCGAAGCCGCCATGTTCAGCCATTACCTCAACCCTGTCGCGCGTGCTGAACTCCGCATGACAATGACTCCAGAGGTGACGCTGGAACTGATCACCGAAATTGAGCGCCACCGCCTGACAAACACCGAGGGCTGCAAGCCCGAAAGCAGCCCCCCACTCCCTTACAAGCCCCACACAGGGTCCGCGACTAGCCGCAACCTCGACAACGCGGAGGGCGGTACGCCCGACAGCAATATCCGCCCCCACCCAGACGACATGCTAGCCATCATCAGGCAGCGTCGAGACGTCATAAGGTCAACCAATGCCGACCTACTAGATGCGATGGCCTTACTACAAGACCAGACATACGCGTTGGGCTTTAGCAGAGGAAGAGCCGAACACGCCCAGGGGGCATTACAAACTGGACTGGCCGAAGTGCTGCCAACAGTGGCTATCGAAGGCGATCAACTGGTGATCCGCATCACCACTGAATGCCTGCTGCACGCAGTGACATGCTCCTCGCAGTGGCCGGTTGACGAAGCCGGCTCTCCGATCAGCATCAACAATGGGCCGCTGTTGGTACAAGAAATAATCCACGAATTGCAGCGCGGCGACGAGCTGGGCGCAAACCCGATGCACCACTTGTTCGACGAAGCCGCCCTGGCCGCGCTGGACAATGGTAGCGAGGCGGTGGACTACAACGAGGTGCGCCCATGACTAACACCAATCAAATGGTCAACGTGCCGCGCGAGCTTCTGGAGCAAGCGCTTGATGCAGCAGCAGCAGTTGGCATGCAAGACGTGGCGGATGAACTGGATCGCCTTTTGACCCCCACCACCGCAGCAACCGCCATACGCGACCTCGACAAAGCGGAGGGCGAGCAGCCCGACCTCAACTTCCATCTTCTTGCCCTGGCCGAACGATCCTGCTCGCTGCTGGAGGACTGGATTCAACTCAGCAACTCCAAGGATGCCCCCCTAACCAACCAAGTCAGGGAAACGAGAGCGTTGCTCGAGTCGCAAAGCCCAACGTGGAGCACTGCGATACGGGACCTCCTTGCAGAGCGGCGTCGGCAGATACATGTCGAAGGCTGGTCAAAAGAACACGATGACACAGAGCGGAGGGGCGAACTCGCCTCCGCCGCTGCAACTTATGCACTCAAAGCGATCGGCTTCACGGCTTTCGAAGAAGAACTGTGGCCATGGACGCGTGACTGGCTCAAGCCAGGAACACCACGCGCCATGCTCGTCAAAGCCGGAGCGTTGATCCTGGCCGAGCTAGAGCGCCTCGATCGACTGTCTGCCACGGAGGTGCACCGTGAGAACTGAGCGACCGATCCTGTTCAGCGGCCCCATGGTGCGTGCCATTCTGGAAGGCCGAAAGACGGTCACCCGTCGCGTGATCAAGCCACGCATGCGCAGCGCCGACAGCCAGTTCGTACTCGTCCAACGGCAAGACGGGTCCTGGAGCCCGATCCACACCTTCGACGAGAGCCCCATGGATGCCAGGGGCACCGAGCACCCCATCACTTGCCCATACGGTAACGTCGGCAATCATTTGTGGGTTCGAGAAAGCTGGCAAGACGTTCACCCCGTGCAAGTGGCGGACGGCCGCTACTCCCAAGCTGGACAGGCTGGCATTCCTGGCCCACCCGGTGTCACCTACCGAACCATCTATCGAGCTGACGGGCCTTACCCGTGCGTCTATCACAGCCATGCACATCCCTACCGCTGCCTGCAGCCCGACCCTGAACACGCCAGCACCTGGGAGGCCGAGAGCGGTTACACCGGCTGGACGCCAAGCATCCATATGCCGCGCTGGGCCAGTCGCATCCTGCTGGAAATCACCGACGTACGCATCGAACGCCTGCAGGACATCAGTGAAGAGCAAGCGATTGCGGAAGGGGTTAGGAGCTGCGAGCGCGATATCGACCCGGACGGTAACGACTACTCCCCCGTTGAGCTGTTCGGAGGGCTCTGGGTCAAGCTCAACGGCATGGACTCGTGGAGCGCCAACCCATGGGTATGGGTCGTGGAGTTTCGGAGGATCACCCCTTGAACAATTTACCTTCGACCCGGCCACGCCTGGCAACACATGCGCTCGACCTGAATGTCATCTGCGACATCTGCGGGAGATCGCGACCCGCCTTTAACCACAGCAAGTGCAGTCGGATTCGTCAGCAGCGAAAGAGTGCTGAATGGGAGTCCTACATGGCCAATGTGGAGGCCAAGAAAGCACTACAGAAGTCTTGGTTAGCGAGGAGGCCGTCTGTATGAACCACCACCAAATGGACCCAACGGTAGAACCTACAGCCGATACCTACCAGTCGGACTTTGTGCCTGAGAAAAAGATGGCCGAGCTGGTGGGCACGACCAATCGCGCCCTGCAGGGCAAAAGGGCCAAGGGACTTATCCCCAAAGGCGTCTGGAACATTATTGATAACCGCGTGTACTACAGCATCAGGAGATACGAGGCATGGCTCGAAAGCCTATGGGTTTGCCCACCGGAGTTGAATTTGTCGGCGAGTCCATCCGCATTCGCTTCACCTGGAAAGGGCAACGCCGTTGCGAAACCCTCCCCTATCCCCAAACGCCGAAGGGACTTAAAGCGGCAGCCGATCTACGCGCTAACGTAACCAGCCAGATCAAACACGGCATACTGGACGAACAACGGTATGCCGAGCTGTTCCCGAACTCGTCCTATACGACTCACTCGGCTACTCCCCTCTTTGGGGAGTATGCCCAGGAGTGGCTCAACAGCCGGGAAGTGGTGGCCGGCACCCGGAAGAACTACCGCATCTCGCTGAACCTGTATTGGATGCCAACGCTGGCCACACTGCCGATCGACAGCATTACCTCAATGATGCTGCGGAAAGTTGTAGCTACTACTGACTGGACGTCACCTGGTGCGAAGCGTTCAGCCATTCAACGATTGAAGACACTGTTCACTACTGCCGTGAAGGACGGACTGATAAACCGCAATCCAGTGGACGCCATCGAACTGCCACCCCGAGCGAAGAAGGTTATTGACCCGTTCACCGTGGCAGAGGCTGATGCCGTCATCGCCTACCTGTATAAAACGCTCACCAGTTCAATGCGGATCTATGCTGCCTATTTTGAGTTTGCCTTCTATACCGGTATGCGTCCGAGCGAGATGGCTGCCCTACGCTGGGACGCAGTTGACCAGGACAAACGCTTGGTCGAGGTCTGCCGCATTGTTGCGGATTATCAGATCGAAGAACGCACCAAGACTAAGGGCGCCCGGCAAGTGATGCTCAACAGCCGGGCTTTGCACGCTATTGAAGAAGCGGAGAAAGTGGCTCGCCAACGTAACCGTCAGAGCCGCAGAAAGCACCCTCAGTCGGCCTTTGTGTTTCCTCCGACCAAAAATTTCGAGTTCATCCAGCAGGCCAGCGTGACCGATAAGCACTTCCAGGCCGCGCTGGCTGAGCTGAACATTCGCGCCCGCCGGCAATACAACTGCCGACACACATACGCTACTATGTGCCTCATGGCGGGCATGAACCCCGCATTTATTGCCAATCAGCTGGGTCACAGCGTGCAAATGCTACTGTCGACGTACGCCCGGTGGCTCAATTCCAGCACCGACTGGAGCGAGCTCGGGAAGCTTGAAAGCAAGTTGGTTGGTACAAAATCGGTACAGACTGAAACAGTACCCCTCTGAAACCCTTATGGAATCAGCCTCTGTGACACTGGAACAGAACTACACCGCGATCCTTGGCCAACTCGGCGAGGATGTCTCCCGCGAAGGCCTGCTCGACACGCCGAAACGGGCCGCGAAGGCCATGCAGTACCTTTGCCGCGGTTACAACCAAACCCTGGAAGAAGTCACCAACGGCGCACTGTTCAGCTCCGACAACAGCGAAATGGTCCTGGTCAAGGACATCGAGCTGTACTCGCTGTGCGAACACCACCTGCTGCCGTTCATCGGCAAGGCGCACGTCGCCTACATCCCGAGTGGCAAGGTGCTGGGCCTGTCCAAGGTGGCACGGATCGTCGACATGTATGCCCGTCGCCTGCAGATCCAGGAAAACCTCAGCCGCGAAATCGCCGAGGCGATCCAGCAGGTCACCGGTGCCATGGGCGTGGCGGTGGTCATCGAGGCCAAGCACATGTGCATGATGATGCGCGGTGTGGAGAAGCAGAACTCGTCCATGATCACCTCGGTGATGCTCGGCGAATTCCGTGAAAATGCGGCCACCCGCAGCGAGTTTCTCAGCCTGATCAAGTGATCGGGCGCGTCATCCGGGCCGACCTTCAGAGGTCGGCCTTTTCTTTTGAGGAGTTGTCATGATCGTCAAAGCCCTGCGCGTCGGCCTCGGCCAGTTGATCGTCTTTCTCGACTGGGTCAGCCGTCCGGCCAAGCTCAAGCGCGACCCTGCCGCCCAGGCACAGGTCGAGCAGCAGGCCCGCGGCCTGAGCCTGTACCAGTTCCATGCCTGTCCGTTCTGCGTCAAGACCCGCCGTGCCCTGCACCGCCTGAACGTGCCGGTGACCCTGCGCGATGCGAAGAACAACCAGCAGGATCGCCAGACCCTGCTCGACGAGGGCGGCAAGATCAAGGTGCCATGCCTGCGCATCGAGGAAGACGGCAAGACCACCTGGATGTATGAGTCCAAGGCGATCATCGCGTACCTGGACAAGCGCTTTTCGGCGGTATAACTCGCCCTTGTGGGAGATTCGATGGTGATAGGCAAGCAGATAGAGGTTGTGACTGCTGGCCTCATCGTCGGCAAGCCGACTCCCACAGGGTTCTGGACCCGTCGCAGTATCTGTGCTTGACGCTATCCCTGTGGGAGCTGGCTTGCCAGCGATGAAGCCAGCAGCATCACCCCACCATCGCCACATGCCGCGGATGCTCCGCGACCCGCGCCAGCCACGCCCTGACCTGCGGATACGCCGCCAGGTCGAAGCCGCCCTCATGGGCCACATGGGTGTAGGCATACAGCGCCACGTCGGCGATCGAATACTGCTCGCCCACCAGGTACGGCGTCACTTCCAGCTGCCGCTCCATCACCTTCAACGCCTTGTGCCCGCCCTTGTGCAGCTTGCGGTACTCGTCCAGGCGCTCGTCCGGCAGGCCCAGGTAGAACTGGATGAACCGCGCCACCGCGATGTACGGCTCATGGCTGTACTGCTCGAAGAACTGCCACTGCAGCACCTGGGTACGCAGGCGCGGCTCGCTCGGCAGGAACTGGCTGCCCTCGGCGAGGAAGTTGAGGATCGCGTTGGACTCCCACAGGCAGGTACCGTCTTCCAGTTGCAGCACCGGCACCTTGCCGTTGGGGTTCATCGCCAGGAACTCCGGCGTCTCCGTCTCCCCCTTGAGAATGTCCACCGCTTGCCAGGTGTAGGGCAGATCGAGCAGATGCAACATCAGCTTGATCTTGTAGCAGTTGCCCGACTGATAATCCCCATAGACCTTGTACATCCTGCCCCTCCCCCTTTTGCGCAAAACCCGAAGCGATGACTGTACGGTTAAATGCAACGACTGCTGTACCGCACCGACGCCCCCATCGCACGGTAGTCTGAAAAATCTGCTTACATCGAAACAATAAGGAATTTCCCATGCCCGACGCCACCTCCGCGCACTTGCGGCCGCTGGCCGACACCTCTCCTTCGGCGGTGGTCGCCGGTTTCATCGCCATGCTCACCGGCTACACCAGTTCGCTGGTCCTGATGTTCCAGGCCGGCCAGGCGGCAGGCCTGACCAGTGCGCAGATCTCCTCGTGGATCTGGGCCCTGTCGATCGGCATGGCAGTGTGCAGCATCGGCCTGTCGTTGCGCTACCGCACGCCGGTGACGGTGGCCTGGTCGACCCCGGGCGCGGCCCTGCTGATCACCAGCCTCGGCGGCGTGACCTACGGCGAGGCGATCGGTGCCTACATCACCTGCGCCGTGCTGGTGGTGATCTGCGGCCTGACCGGCAGCTTCGAGCGCCTGGTGCGACGCATCCCGGCCTCGCTGGCCTCGGCCCTGCTGGCGGGGATCCTGTTCAAGATCGGCAGCGAGATCTTCGTCGCCGCGCAGCACCGCACCACCCTGGTCCTGGGCATGTTCTTCAGCTACCTGCTGGTCAAGCGGCTCTCGCCGCGCTATTCGGTGCTGGCGGCACTGCTGGTGGGGACCGCCCTGTCGGCGCTGCTCGGCCTGCTGGACTTCAGCGGCTTCAAGCTGGAAGTGGCGACGCCGGTCTGGACCACGCCGAGCTTTTCCCTGGCCGCGACCATCAGCATCGGCATCCCGCTGTTCGTGGTGGCGATGACTTCGCAGAACATGCCGGGTGTCGCCGTGCTGCGCGCCGACGGCTACCAGGTGCCCGCCTCGCCGCTGATCTCGGTGACCGGCCTGGCCTCGCTGCTGCTGGCGCCGTTCGGCTCCCACGGCATCAACCTCGCGGCCATCAGCGCGGCCATCTGCACCGGTCCGCACGCTCATGAAGACCCGAACAAGCGCTACACCGCGGCAGTCTGGTGCGGGATCTTCTACGGTATCGCCGGCACCTTCGGCGCCACCCTGGCGGCACTGTTCGCCGCGCTGCCCAAGGAACTGGTGCTGTCCATCGCCGCCCTGGCCCTGTTCGGCTCGATCATGAACGGCCTCAGCGTGGCGATGAACGAAGCCAAGGAACGCGAAGCGGCGCTGATCACCTTCATGGTCACCGCCTCCGGCTTCACCCTGTTCTCCATCGGTTCGGCCTTCTGGGGCATCGTCGCCGGGGTGCTGACCCTGCTGATCCTCAACTGGCGCAAGGCCGCCTGACAGTAGTTCCGGACTCAGATCCGGAAATGCCCGACCATCCCCTTCAGTTCCGCCCCCAGTTGCGCCAGCTCGATACTCGAGCTGGCGTTGCCGCGCATGGCCATCGCCGACTGGTCGGCGCTGCTGCGGATCTGCGTGACGCTGCGGCTGATTTCCTCGGCCACTGAACTCTGCTGCTCCGCCGCCGCGGCGATCTGCTGATTCATCTGCTGGATCAGCGACACCGCGCTGGCAATGCTGCCCAGCGCGCTTTCGGTCTGCAGGGCATCGGCCACCGCCAGCTTGACCAGTTCGCCGCTGCCCTGGATCTGGGCCACCGAGGCCTCGGCATTGCTGCGCAGGCTGCTGACCAGGCGCTCGATCTCGCCGGTGGACTGCTGGGTACGCTGGGCCAGCGCGCGCACTTCGTCCGCCACCACGGCGAAGCCGCGCCCCTGCTCGCCCGCGCGAGCAGCTTCGATGGCCGCGTTGAGGGCCAGCAGGTTGGTCTGTTCGGCCACGCTCTTGATCACTTCCAGCACCGAACCGATGTGCTGGATCTCGGCACTCAGGCTCTCGATGCTGTGGCTGGCGGAATCCGCCGCGCTGGCCAGGCGCTCGATGCGCTGCATGCTCTGGCGCACCACCTGCTGGCCGCTTTCCACCTTGCCATCCGCCGACTGCGCGGCCTGCGCCGCTTCCTCGGCATCGCGGGCGACGCTGTGCACGGTGGCGGTCATCTGCTGCATGGCGGTGGCGACCTGGTCGGTCTCGTCCTTCTGGCTGCTGACTTCGCGGTTGGTCTGCTCGGTCACCGCCGACAGGGTGTGGGCACTGCTGGCCAGCTTGTCGATACCGGACTGCAGGCCACTGACGATGCCGCTCAGGCCGCTGCCCATCTGCTGCATGGCCAGGAGCAACTGGCCGACCTCGTCGCGGCGGTCCACGGCGATCTCGCCGCGCAGGTCGCCGGCGGCGATTTCCTGGGCACGCACGATGACCCGGCGCAGCGGCACGACGATCGCGCGGGTGATCAGTACCGCCGCCACCACGCCCACCAGCAGCGCCGCCAGCGACGAGACCAGGATCAGCAAGGCATTGCGCTTCAGTTCGGCCTGCATGCTGGCATCGATCTGCGCGTTGATCTGTTCGACCCGCGACGTGACCTGCTCGGCCCGCGCCTGCAACTGCTTGCGCAACTGCTCTTCACGGGCCAGCAGGTCGGTGTATTCGCCGAGCTTCTCGCCGAAGCTGGCGATATGGGTCACCACTTCGCCGAGCACGCTCTGGTAACCGGGATCCTGCACCGTGCCCTTGAGCTGGTCGGCCAGTTGCGCGGCCTGCTCGGCCTGTTCGATACGCCCCTGGCGCACGTCGTCGGCCCCCTTGCGGTTCTGGTCGAGGCGGACCCGGGCTTCGTCCATGGCCTGCAGCATCAGTCGCGCCACCTGCGCCACCTGGCCGGCCTGCTCGACGAATTCGGCGCCCTTCTGGCCCTGGGAGTCCTTCAGGGTCCAGGTGCCATCATCGGCCAGCCCGGACTGCAGGACATCGAGGTTGTTGGCGACGCTGGAAACCGACCAACTGGCCATGTCCAGCGCCAGCTCCTTGGACTGGGTCAATTCCACGTATTCATCGAAGGCCTGGCGGTAAGCGGTCAGCGCACTGCCGACATCGCTGCCGCCGAGCGCCGGCAGCTCCGCGGCCTGGCCGTTCAGCGCCTCGACGCCCTTGCGCAGGGCCTCGGCCTCCTTGGGATCGGAGCGCTGGGCATAGCGCTGCTCATGCAGGCGCAGCGCCAGCACGCCATTGTTGAATGCGGTGATCTGCTTGAGCCCGTCGAAACGTTGGCTCAGGCCGTACAGCGCGGCAATCCCGATCGCCGCCACCACTGCCGTCAACAGCAGTACCAGAGTGAATCCCAGCCCCAGCTTGCGGGCCATGCCCAGGTTGGCGAAACCGCCATTCGCGCCCGACTTCATTGTTCGCCGCCCTCTCGTGCTGCCCTTGGAAAACGTGCCGGATATCCAAGGATGCAGAGTGGCAATGGCGCCAGCGGGTGCACAAGACACCCATGTCGCAATAATGGCAAAAAGCTAGGAAGCCGTCGTTTTCAGGATGCTGGAGGTCGTCACGACGACGCTTGCCCGACTGCCCGGAAGAACGCCTCGGCGCGCACGTCACGGGCATAGGCGACGTTGATCCGCAGCCACTCGCTGTCGCGTCCTTGCGGGTCGAACGCCGCGCCCGGCGAGAGCAGCACGCCTTCGTCGTGGGCGATCCGCTGCAGGCAGGAAAACTCCGCGCCCGGGTAGCGGGTCCAGACGAACATGCCGCCATAGGGTTCGGCGAACACCTCCCAGCCGTTGGCTTCGAGCAGGCGCAAGGCACTGGCCATGTGCTCCGCCAGACGCAGGCGCAGGCGCTGCACGCTCTTGCGGTACACGCCGCTGCCGAGCAGTTGCGCCACCACCTGTTCGGCAAAACGCGAGGCGCCAATCCCGGTGACCATCTTCACCTCGGCCAACCGCGCGATCAGCGCGGCGTCGGCCACTAGGTAGCCGACGCGCAGGGAACTGCTCAAGGTCTTGGAAAAGCTCGCCAGGTAGATCACCCGCTGCTGGCTGTCCAAGGTGGCCAGGCGGGTGGCCGGGCCCTCCTGGAAGTCGGCGTAGATATCGTCCTCGACGATGCGCAGGTCGTATTCGCCGGCCAGTTCCAGCAGGCGCTGGGCACTACGCGGACTCAGGCAGGTGCCGGTGGGGTTCTGGTGCAGGCTATTGATGAACAGATAGCGCGGGCGATGCGCGCGCAGCAGCCTGGCGAGGCAATCGAGATCCGGCCCCTCCGCGGTGCGCGGCACTTCCAGCATCTGCACGCCGTGCAGGCGCAGCAGGTTGTAGAGGTTGTAGTAGCCAGGGCTTTCCACCAGCACCTGGTCGCCGGGCCTGAGCAGGGTGCGCACCAGCAGGTCCAGTGCCTGGCTGGCGCCCTGGGTGGCGAGGATCTGCTCCGGCTGCACCTGGATGCCGAGCAGGCCCAGGCGCTTGCGTATCTGCTGGCGCAGCACGGTCAGGCCCAGGGGCGGGCCGTAGCCGAACAGGTCCTGCTCGGCACCGCGACTTGCCTGACGTATCGCCAGGGCAATGTCCTCACTCTGCCGCCAGTTGCCCGGCAACCAGCCACAGCCCAGGCGCAGCAGGTCCTCCTGTTCGTCACTGAACAACCGCCAGCGCCCCTCGGCCCCCTCGTCCCAGGCCGGCTCCTCGGCGAACGGCGCCTGGCCCCTGCGTTCGGCGACGAAGAAACCGACGCCATGGCGCGCCTCCAGCCAGCCCTGGGAAACCAGCCGGTCATAAGCCTCGATGGCACAGGACTGGCTCACGCCCTGTTCGCGCACCAGTTGACGGATCGACGGCAGGCGAGTGCCGGGGCGCAGGCGCTGGCTGGCGATCCAGTCGCGCAGGCCATCGGTGAGTTGCTGCAGCAGCGGTGTGGACAACCGGCGGTCGAGATCGAGCTTCATGGCGGGAAGTGTTCGCTTGTTTTGACCAAACAGTTAATCACAAAAGCCCTGGCGCTGTGCCTTTTCCCCGGGTGACGCCCCTCGGAGAATGGGCGGATCATTCAAGGAGACGCGCATGATCAGCCGCCACGCCCCCACCACACTGGCCTTCGCCCTGTGCCTGGTAACCTTCGCCGTCAACCTTCAGGCTCCGCTCTATACCGCCTATGCCGCCTTGTCCGGCCAGGGCGCTGCGGCGACGGCCGTGGCGTTTTCCGGGTATGTGATCGGCGTGCTGCCCGTGCTGTTGCTGCTCGGCGGGCTGGCCGACCGGGTCGGGCACAAGCGCCTGATCATCACGGCACTGTGCCTGTCGATGGCCGCCACCCTGCTGATGCTGATCGCGCCGGGGCTGACCGCCCTCGCCTGCGCCCGCACCCTGCTCGGTGTCGGCACGGCGCTGGCGTCGGCCACCGGTACCGCGTACATGGCCGAGCTGTTGCGCGACGGCGACAGCCGCGGCGCGGCGAACCGGGTCACCGCCAGCACATCCCTGGGCTTCGGCCTCGGCGCGGCGGTGACCAGCCTGTTCCTGCTGACAGGACCGAACCTGGCGCCAGGCAGCTTCCCGCTGCACCTGGGCCTGGCCTTCATCGCCTTGCTCGCGGTGCTGCGCCTGCCCGATCCGGCACCACGGCGCGCGACGCCCTTGCTGCGTCTGCCGTTCTACCCCAACGGCAGCCTGCTCTACGGCCTGGCGATCCTGCTGGCCTGGGCCTGTGTCGGCCTGGTGATCGCCCTGATGCCGTCGATCCTGGCCCACCATCAATTGGCGAACTGGTCGGGATTGTCGACGTTCTGCGTGATCAGTTGCGGCCTGCTGTTCCAGCCGCTGGCCCGGCGCATGACGTCGGCTCGTGCGACCCTGCTGGGCCTGCTGGTCCTGCCGTGCAGCTACGGCCTGCTGGCCTGGGGAGCGAACAGCGGCGTCTTGGCCGCGGTACTGCTGGGCGCGATCGGGGCCAGCAGCGCCTGCTACGGCTTCATCTACCTGGGCGGGCTGTCGGCGGTGAATGCCCTGGCTGGCGCGGAAAAGACCCGCGCCAGCGCCGGATTCTTCCTGCTGGCCTATCTCGGCTTCAGCCTGCCGGTGATCTTCACCGGCCTGCTCGCCGACCACTTCGGCACGGCCACCGCACTGATGCTGTTCGGCGCCCTGCTGCTGCTCGGTTGCCTGGCGGTGGCCGGCGCCCTGCTGCGCGCCAGTCGCAATGCCGCAATCCAGGCGCTGCCGGGAATCAGATAGCGGTGGCGCCGCCGTCGACGGCAAGGGCATGCCCGGTGGTGAACGCCGCGCCATCGCTGCACAGGTAGAGCACGGCGGCGGCGATCTCCTCGACCTTGCCGATGCGTCCGACCGGGTGCATGGCCGCGGCGAATTCGGCCTTGCGCGGATCGGCCTCGTAGGCGCGGCGGAACATGTCGGTGTCGATCACCGCGGGGCACACTGCATTGACCCGAATCTGCTTCTTGGCGTACTCGATGGCCGCCGACTTGGTCAGGCCGATCACCGCATGCTTGGACGCCGCATAGATGCTCATCTTCGGCGCCGCACCGAGGCCGGCGACCGAGGCGGTATTGACGATCGCTCCACCGCCCTGGGCCAGCATCAGCGGCAGCTGATACTTCATGCACAGCCATACGCCCTTGACGTTGACGCCCATGATCGCGTCGAACTCGGCCTCGCTGCCCTCGGCCAGGCGGCCCTGCTCGATCTCGATACCGGCATTGTTGAAGGCATAGTCGAGGCGTCCGTAGGCTTCGAGGGTGCGAGCCATCAAGTGCTGCACGTCGGCATCCCGGGTCACGTTGCACGCCACGAAGATCGCCTCGCCGCCAGCGGCGCGAATCGACTCCACGGTGGCTTCGCCGCCGGCCACATCGAGGTCGGCCACCACCACGTTCAACCCTTCGCTGGCGAACGCCTGGGCCGTGGCCCGACCGATACCCGCGGCGGCGCCGGTGACCAGGGCGACCTGGCCGCTGAATTTCATGCTCATCGATAGCTCCTGCAACAAGGTGAGGACAGTGGCGAGAGTCTAGTCAGCCGGCATCACGCCTGGGCAGCATCATCAAGGCGCCGGTTGAAGCATCATGCGGGGCAATGATTATGCCTCCTCCGCTTCATCACCCTGCTGGATGCTCGGATATTCGCTGCAAGGCACGAGCTTGCCGAGGGCGCCATGAAGGTCTATCACAATGCTTTTGCCCAACCTTCGCGAGGCTTCCATGACTGCCCAGACCAATCGCCGCTTCCTGCTCGCCAAACGCCCGGTGGGCGCCGTGACCCGGGACGACTTCAGCTTCGAACAGGTGCCGGTGGGCGAGCCGGCCGATGGCCAGATCCTGGTCAGGAACCTGTACCTGTCCCTCGATCCGGCCATGCGCGGCTGGATGAACGAGGGCAAGTCCTACATTCCGCCGGTCGGCCTGGGCCAGGTGATGCGCGCCCTCGGTGTCGGCGAAGTGATCGCCTCGCGCAATCCGAAATTCGCCGTCGGCGACCACGTCAACGGTGCCCTCGGCGTGCAGGACTACTTCCTCGGCGAGCCCCAGGGCTTCTACAAGGTCGATCCGCGACTGGTGCCCCTGCCCCGCTACCTCTCGGCCCTCGGCATGACCGGCATGACCGCCTATTTCGCCCTGCTCGACGTCGGCGCACCGAAGGCAGGCGAGACGGTGGTGATCTCCGGTGCCGCTGGCGCGGTGGGCAGCATCGCCGGACAGATCGCCAGGATCAAAGGTTGCCGCGTGGTGGGTATCGCCGGCGGCGCACAGAAATGCCAGTACCTGAAGGACGAACTGGGCTTCGACGGAGTGATCGACTACAAGGCCGAGGATGTCCTGGAGGGGTTGAAGCGTGAATGCCCGAAAGGCGTGGACGTGTATTTCGACAACGTCGGCGGAGACATCCTCGACGCGGTGCTCAGCCGCCTGAACGTCAAGGCACGGGTGGTCATCTGCGGTGCCATCAGCCAGTACAACAACAAGCAGGCGGTGAAAGGCCCGGCCAACTACCTGGCCTTGCTGGTCAACCGCGCGCGCATGGAAGGTTTCGTGGTCATGGACTACGTCTCGCAATATGCCGCCGCAGGCCAGGAAATCGCCGGCTGGCTGGCCAGCGGCAAGCTGAAGAGCAAGGAAGACGTGGTGGAGGGGCTGGAAACCTTCCCCGAGACGCTACTGAAGCTGTTCAGCGGGGAGAACTTCGGCAAGCTGGTGCTGAAGCTCTGAATGGCAAAACGGGGCCCCTGAGGCCCCGTTTTCTGTCTTAGCCGCGGATTTCCGCGACCACCGCGGCCAGTGCCTGGGCCGGATCGGCGGCCTGGCTGATCGGACGGCCGATCACCAGGTAGTCGGACCCGGCATCCAGGGCCTGACGCGGGGTCAGGATGCGGCGCTGGTCGTCCTGGGCACTGCCGGCCGGACGGATGCCCGGAGTCACCAGTTGCAGCGACGGATGGGCCGCCTTCAGTGCCGGCGCTTCCAGGGCCGAGCAGACCAGACCGTCCATGCCGGCTTTCTCCGCCAGCGCGGCCAGGCGCAGCACCTGCTCCTGCGGCTCGATGTCCAGGCCAATGCCGGCCAGGTCCTCGCGCTCCATGCTGGTCAGCACGGTCACGCCGATCAGCAGCGGCTGCGGGCCGCTGCGCTTGGCCAGTTCCTCACGGCAGGCCGACATCATGCGCAGGCCGCCGGAGCAGTGCACGTTGACCATCCATACGCCCATCTCGGCCGCGGCCTTGACCGCCATCGCCGTGGTATTGGGGATATCGTGGAATTTCAGGTCGAGGAAGACTTCGAAGCCCTTGCTGCACAAGGTCTCGACGATGCCGGACGCGCTGCTGGTGAACAGCTCCTTGCCGACCTTCACCCGGCACAGCGCAGGGTCCAACTGATCGGCCAGCTTCAGGGCAGCGTCACGGGTAGGAAAATCCAGGGCGACAATCAGGGGCGTCTGGCAGGCGGACATGGGCAGGGTCTCTTGGCAAGTCGAAAACGGCGCGCATTGTAAACGATACGAGGGCACAGCGGGGCCGGTTATCGTGAATCAGGCTTGAATGCGTCGGCCTATAATTGAACCATCTGCGTCAAGTTTTACTCGATATTACAGATGCGGACTCATTGCCGCATGAAGGAGAACGTCATGCCCTGGTATGCTTGGTTGATTCTGTTGGTGGCGATCGGTTCGATCGTCGGTGGCCTGATGATGCTCAGGGAAACTGCGAAGAAGTTACCGCTGACTGATGAGCAGTTGAGAAAGATCCATGAGAGGAATGCGGAGATGGATGCCAAGGAGGCGCAGGATCGTTAGCGCTGGCACATCCTGAAAAAAGGCCGATCCCCCTGATCGGCCTTCCATGAGAACTGACCTCAGTTCACGAACATTTTGTCCCTGTTGCGATCCAGCAACGCCTTGCCAATTCCCTTGATCTCCAGCAGTTCATCTACCGAGGCAAAGTCGCCGTGTTCGTCACGATAGGCCACGATGGCTTCGGCCTTGGTCTTGCCAATACCGCTCAGTTGGCTTTGCAAGGTTGCTGCATCTGCCTGGTTCAAGTTGAGCCGCTGTACCTGGACTGCGGTTGCAGCCTCGATCACGGGGGCCGGACTGGCAGGTGCAGCGCTCAGAGGAACGGCAAAAACGCCAGACAGGGCGATCAGAAGCGAGGCGAGATAAGCATTGCGCATGAGTGAAACTCCTTGGATCTGAATGATAAAGGCAGCGTTTCCTTGGCTGCTCCTCAAAGTTAGACCCTGACCGCAGAGGGTCAAATACGCATTTGTTGCAAAGTTTGCTGCGGATTATCCCGAATCAGGCGAGGTATCGAGACGTCAGAACCTGAGATGGACGATTGCGCCAGAGATCGAAAGTAAGCGATCCATGAACCCCACCTAACGCGAAGAGGGAGTCGCAGTTACCGTGGCAGCAGTTCCACGGCAATAACGCTTCATAGTCTGCTACAGACTGCGCGTGGGGCAGTCGCTCCAGTACGTGGCGCAGCCACGTATAAGGCTCCTGGCCGTTGATCTTTGCAGTCTCGACCAAACTGCAGATCTGGGCACTGGCCGTAGCGCCCTTGGGCGTGTCGCTGAACAGCCAGGCCTTGCGACCGATGACAAACGGCTTGATCGAGCGCTCAGCCAGATTGTTGTCGATTTGCAGATAACCAGCCTCGACGTAACGCAGCAACCGGCTCCAGTTAATTCACGGCCTTGCCCAGCACGCTTTGCGGCGTCACTTGGGATTGGGCCTTGTCCAACCAACTTTTCAACTGGGTCAGGACTAACAGGCTTTGCGCCCGTCGCGCTACATAACGCTGCTCGTCACTGGCGTCTTTCAGTTCGCGCTCGATGCCATTACAGCTTGTTGATCATCGGCAGTGCGACATCGGCCTGTCCGGTTTGCCTTTAGGCTGCACTTTCTGCGCTTCGACAAACTTGCGCCGGGCATGCGCCATGCAGGCCAACCGTTCCACGCCAGGCTGCAGCGCCAACGCGTTATAACCGGCGTAATCGTCCATCATGACATACCCGCGATAACTTTCCAGCAGGCGCAACGGCACTTCCTGCGCCCGGCTGGAACTGTAGTCGAACAGCACGACTTTTCGGTCAGGCGGCCCGCTGACTTGCACACACATCCAGGATTGGTTGGTCGGGTCTCGATCCGGATGTGGCAACCGGCGAGGTAATCGGCAGGCTCAAACGCCAACACCGCAGCACGGAATTTTCTCGCTTTTCTGAGAGAGATCAATGTGTCAGTGCCTGCCGATATGCCAATTCATCTGATCATGGACAACTACGCAACTCACAAGACCAACAAGGTCAGGGCGTGGCTTACGGCGCGACCGCGCTACAACATTCACTTCACGCCGACCTTGGCATCCTGGCTGAATCTGGTTGAGCGATTTTTCTCAACGCTGAGCGAGAAGTGGATCAAGCGCCAGACTCATGTCAGCGTTAAAGATCTGTAAGCGCTCCATGAACCCCACATTCAAAGCGCTTACCTGATTGCCGATGCTGTGCTCCCGATTTCTTTCTGGAGCTTGCCGACGATGATGCGCCCCGACGCCAAAGTCGAAAAAGTGTACCTCTACCCCAAGCCCGTCGACTTTCGAAAATCCATCGATGGCCTGGCCGCGCTGGTCGAACTCGATATCAAGGTGGCGGTGTTCGACCCAGTGCTTTTCGTTTTCCTCAACAAGCCGCGCAACCGCGTGAAGATCTTGTATTGGGAACGCAACGGCTTCTGCCTTTGGCTCAAACGCTTGGAGTCCGAACGTTTCAAAACCTCGCCCGATATCACTGACGAAGCCATTGTCTTGACTGTCCAGGAACTGAACTGGCTACTCGATGGCTTCGACCTCTGGCGTAACCGTCCGCATCAGGTCTTGACCCCTCGTTTCGTCGCCTGATTCGGTATAATCCGCAGCATGATTTCCATGCCCGAAAACCTCCCTGACAACCCTGTTCTGCTCAAGCAACTGCTTGAGCAGATGATCAACGAGCGCGCGTCCGACAAGGGCAAGATCGTTCATCTCGAAGAGGAAGTTGCGCTGCTGCGCCAGCGCCTGTTCGGGCGCAAGACCGAGCAAACAGGTGATGCGGCGACGCCACAATTGCCGCTCTTCGACGAGGCGGAAAGCCTGGCCGAGCCGTTGGATGAGGCCGGCGACGAAGAAGTCATTGCACCGACCAAGCGCCGTGGCAAACGCAAGCCTCTACCGGCTGACTTGCCGCGTATCGAAGTCGTCCACGAACTGCCCGAGCATGAACTGACCTGCGCTTGCGGCTATCGCAAACATGCCATTGGTGAAGAAGTCAGCGAGCAGCTTGAAATCGTCCCGATGCAGATTCGCGTCATCAAGCATGTTCGCAAAGTGTACGGCTGCAAGGATTGCGAGTCAGCGCCCGTAACGGCGGACAAGCCCGCCCAGATGATCGAGAAAAGCATGGCTAGCCCGAGTGTGCTGGCCATGCTGCTGACCACCAAATACGTAGACGGCCTACCGCTTCATCGCTTCGAAAAAGTGTTGGGGCGCCACGGTATCGATATCCCGCGCCAAACCCTGGCACGCTGGGTGATTCAATGCAGCGAGCACTTTCAACCGCTGCTGAATCTGATGCGCGAAAGCCTGTTGATCAGTCGGATCATCCACTGTGATGAAACGCGTGTGCAGGTGTTGAAAGAGCCGGGTCGTGAGCCCAGCAGTCAATCTTGGATGTGGGTGCAAACCGGCGGCCCACCTGATAGGCCAGTGATCCTTTTCGACTACGCCACCAGCCGAGCGCAGGAGGTGCCGACGCGTCTTCTGGATGGCTATCGCGGCTATGTCATGACCGACGACTACGCCGGTTACAACGCGCTGGCCGCACAGGACGGTGTGGAGCGGTTGGGCTGCTGGGCGCACGCACGCCGCAAGTTCGTCGAAGCGCAGAAAGTGCAGCCCAAGGGTAAAACCGGGCGCGCAGACATCGCCCTGAATTTGATCAACAAGCTGTATGGCATCGAGCGCGATCTTAAGGACGGCAGCGATGAAGATCGCAAGCTGGCCCGCCAGGCGCGTAGCCAACCGGTGCTGGCCCAGTTGAAAAGCTGGACAGAGAAAACACAGCCTCAGGTCACGGCCCAGAATGCACTGGGTAAAGCCATCGGCTATCTGGCCAGCAACTGGAGCAAGTTGGAACGCTACGTCGAGCAGGGTGACTTGCCGATCGACAATAACGCTGCCGAGCGTGCGATCCGCCCGTTTGTCATCGGCAGAAAGAACTGGTTGTTCAGTGACACGCCCAGAGGGGCGACGGCCAGTGCGCAACTTTACAGCTTGGTCGAGACGGCCAAAGCTAACGGCAAAGAGCCTTATGCGTGGCTACGCCACGCACTGGAGCGCCTGCCGCAGGCGTGCTCAGTGGAAGACTACGAAGCGCTGCTGCCGTGGAATTGCACGCCTCAAATACAGAGCTGAGTGCTCTGCACATCGTTAGTCAGGTGGGGTTCATGGATCGCTTACAAAGATCTGGAAGCGTCGATTGAACACTACCTGGAAACCTACAGCCAAAATCCGAAGATATTTCGGTGGCACAAGAAGGCCGAGGACATCCTTGCCTCTGTCGCTCGCGCGGCGCGAGCGCTGGGCAAATGATTTTCAGCGGTACTTCTGAAACACCACACTAGTGTGGTGTTTTGCAAATACGACCAATAAGTCTCGAGTGATTTTTGCACTCAGGCAAGGCGGCGCGACGAGTCGTAGCCCAGCTACGGCGAGGAGCTACAACAGCGCATGAGCGCAAAAAGCGCCGCGAATTATGGTCGTTATTTGTGAAACAGAACACTAGAGGAAGCACTGCCCCCTCCGAAGCGCTAGGCGCTAAGAAAACGGCAGCGAACCGAAAGAAAAGCCCCATGTATGCCGCAGACAGGGGTGACCAGCAACATTAAGTATCAATGGCGGCTTTGCGAGGAGGCCAGCATCCAACGACGGATAACAGCAACACCCAATCCCAGCAGGAACCCGAACAGCAGCCCGAGCCCAACAATGAGGGCTTTCTTCGGCTTGATCGGCGCCTGGGGCTCCATTGCAATCTTGTCTACCTGAGCCAGCTCAAGCTTATCGAATTTAGTATTCAGTTGCTGCAAACGTGTCAACTCACCACGGATATCCGCAATTTCCTTCAAGAACAGCTCAGGATTGTGCCGGCTCTTGAGAAGTTCGACTTCACGATTGCTGGCCAGCAGGCTGAGTTCTTTCTGAATTTCGTCGATACGCGGCTCGGTGAAGTCATCGGAACGCCGCGCCTCCAAGGTACTGCGCTCAGCCTCCAATACAGACTGTCCCATGAAATACAGCGGGATCAACTGATTGTTCACCTCGGTGCGAACCATGTTGTTGCTTTGATGCGCCTGGCTTTCGTCGCTGAACGTCGACGGCGTGGTTGGCTTGACAATGCCGAGCTTCTTGGCAATGGTTATTGCCTCGTCAAGCTCCTTGATCCGATTCTGCCGACGGCTCTGCAACTGTTGACGCAGCGCTTTGAGTTCGTCCTGCAGAAGTTGCCTTTTCAACTGATCCTTTTCAAGCAGTGAGGCAATCCTCGAGTCTTTCTCCGCTTCGTAACTGGCCTTTTTCGACTCCAAGTTTTTCTCGACCTGGGTAATACGGTTGGCAATCAGGGTCTTCAAGCCGGAGGTGATTTTTTCCTTTTCGCTGCTGGCAACGTAGCTGGTGAAATCCTTGGCGATACCTACGCCGTCGACACCTTGCGGGTATCGAACGGAAAACCTCAGGCTGTCGGTGAGGTTCTTGCTCTTGGTCGGATCGATACTTTCAAGAGAAAAAGCCTTTTCATTGAATTTATCGAACGTCTCCTCCAGCGTCTGCCCACCGGCCTGAAGCGGGGCAAGATATTGGGGGTTGGCCCGGAAAAAGCTCAGGCGAACATCGTAAGACTGCATGGCAGAGCCGATACGGATCAGGGCATCCTTCGGCTGGAGCGTGTACAGACCAGATTCGTTGAACTCATCCAGTTCCGACTGCGCGACTGGCCGAATATAACTTTCAACCTCATATTCCGGTGTTGCCCAGAGCACATAAGCAATGGACGCAGCCACAACCAAAGCGGTGAACAGAAGAACAACAGCCCTCTGATCCCAGAGACCACTGATAAGCTCTTTTACTTCGAGCACTTCTTGGTAGGAGGCATCTATCGATTTTACTGGACTGTTCATCGCATGCTCAAAAATCATCGACAGCCGCTTCCGAGATTCATCGAAAAACTGCTGCCATGCTTGTCAGGAATATGATTTAAATTAACACTATGTTACGGATTCTCCCGTATCCCTTGGCAAATAGCAAGAGTAGGACGCATTCGCGGAGACTATAGAACCTTACAAACCAAGCCCTGCCTGACCGCTCCGTCAATTAGCGGGTAACTCTCGAGAAGTAAAACCGACGCTCGTTTCTGGACGTCGGTTTTTTCCTTGTACACTAAAAATCAGTGATGTGAGCTGAGACCGATCTCAGTTAGTTGCCGATACGATAATGTCAGGGGTCTAGGCGACGCTGCTGGTAAATCCAATCGACGATTTCACCATCCGGGGCATAGCCGCTGACCGTTTCTCGCAGCAACTGCCTGACCCGACTGTAGTCATCATCAGCAATCGCCTTGAGCAACTCGTCCAGACGCTCACTCAGAGCGCTCCACGACAGATAGTCCTCGTTTGCCGTCATGATCATTGGGTGACGTGTCGCAGCGACATTGTCACCGATCAACAACTCTTCATAGAGTTTTTCGCCGGGACGCAAGCCGGTGAACTCAATTGCGATATCACCATGGGGGTTGCGCTCGGAGCGAACACTCAGCCCGGAAAGATGGATCATCTTTTCTGCCAGCTCCACGATACGAACCGGTTCGCCCATATCGAGAACGAATACATCACCACCCTGCCCCATGGAGCCCGCCTGAATGACCAATTGAGCGGCCTCTGGAATGGTCATGAAATAGCGAGTGATGTTCGGATGCGTCACGGTGAGCGGACCACCGGACTTGATCTGCTTGTGAAACAGTGGAATCACCGAACCGGAAGAGCCCAGAACATTGCCAAAACGGACCATGGTAAAACGCGTCTTGTTGACTCTCGAAATATTGTCCTTGTCTCCGAACATTATTGGTGCCGGCTCACGGCTGAGTGCCTGAAGGGTCATCTCGGCGAGCCTTTTAGTACTGCCCATGACATTGGTCGGACGCACGGCCTTGTCGGTGGAAATCAGTACGAAATTGGCAGTACCCGCCTGCAGCGCGGCCTGGGCGGTATTCAGGGTACCGATGACGTTGTTCAACACGCCCTCGGCGATATTGTGCTCGACCATCGGCACATGCTTGTAGGCTGCTGCATGATAAACCGTGTTGACCCGCCAGGTCTTCATGGTATCGAGCATCTGTGCCTGATTACGCACGGACCCGAGAATCGGCAGTATCTTGGTCGGCAATGATTCACGCCGAACACGTTGTTCCAGCTCGGAAAGAATGCTGTAAAGATTGAACTCACTGTGCTCGAACAACAGCAACGTGCGCGGATGCAGACCAAGGATCTGCCGACACAGTTCGGAACCAATCGATCCACCGGCACCAGTTACCATGACCGACTGATCAGTGATGCAACGCTCAAGCAGGTCTTCCTGCGCAGGAACGGCATCACGCCCGAGCAGGTCAGCGATATCCACTTCCTGGATATCTTCGACCTTGACCCGGCCACTGGCTAGGTCCATGAACCCGGGAATACTGCGGACATGCAATGGAAAGCCTTCGAGGTAACCGAGGATTTCCCTACGACGCGCACGGGTCACGGACGGAATGGCCAGGAGAATCTCCTGCGCCCCAGTGCAGTCAATCATCTTCTGTAAATTACGAGGCTTGTAAACCTGCAACCCTGAAATGACTCGGTCGGCAATGCTGCTGTCGTCATCGATGAAAGCAACCGGACGCATCAGCTTGCCCAAGCGAAGTGCAGCCACCAGTTGGTTGCCCGCCGAACCTGCACCGTAGATAGCGACCTTGGGCAATCCATCCTCTCGATTGGTGAAAGGCACATGCTGCGTAGCCGCGAACCAGTCACCTAGAAAATATTGGCGCATGGCCAGGCGCAACCCACCTACAAGAATCAGGCTCAGCCACCAGTAGTTGAAGATGATAGAGCGGGGTACGACATTCTCATGATTGCTGTACCAATAGACGACAACCCCGAGAATCAATGCAGAGAGGCTGACCGCCTTGATAATGGCAATCAGTGCGTCATTGCCGAAATAACGCATGACCGCGCGGTACATGCCAAAACGGATGAACAACGGGATGGCGACGATCTGCGCACTGACAAACAGCCAGATATGATCGTGAATGGGGTTTGCCATTTCGTCGATACCCAAGCGTACGACGAACGCCAGCCATAATGCAGCCCAGACCAATATGACATCGGCCATTACCTGCAACAGGCGTTTTTGACGGCGGGGCAGCCCAAGCAAAACAGCCCGCAATCTATCCATAACCCCTTCGTACACCTTTACTGCTCCCATAATGAATCTGTACTCGAAACCACCCCACCCGCCGATGTGGGCCAGCAGTTCAATCCGCTCTATTCAAGAGCACCGGCGCGATAGCGCACGGCCAAGATGATCAGTGGCACGTAGGCAATAACCACACCCAACACACCATCAAGCCCCAGCAGCATGACGCACAAGGCGACCGGCAACAACCAAAATAGGTTAATCAGACCAACTGCAACGGTCACAGGCAAGTGCTTGCCATGGCGTCGAGATGCAAACTGATAGGCATGACTGCGGTGTGCCTCGTAGACCTTGTCGCCCCTCGAGAGACGACGGATCAATGTATAGGTCGCATCGACGATGAACACTCCCAGCAGGATGATCCAGCACCAGAACAGCTGCGAAGACACCCAGGCTGCTTGCAATGACAGGATACCCAGCGTGACACCAAGGAAACCACTACCTGCATCGCCCATAAAAATGCGTGCGGGAGGGAAATTCCAGTACAGGAAACCAGCCACCGCCATTGCCAACAGCAAAGGCAGCATCAGCAACTGGTCGAAACCACCGAGCCAGTAGAGCAGACAGGCCCCCAGGCAGGCAGAGATCGCCTCGACACTGGCTATCCCGTCGATCCCGTCCATGAAATTGTACAAATTCAATAACCAGACCAGATAGAAGGCCGCGATGATGGCTCCGAACCAGCCGAGATCGAGCTCCAGGCCAAACACCCCCAGAACTGGCAGGCCGCCCAACCAGGCCAACGCCCAGGCCGCTGCCAGGAAATGCCCCAGGAGACGCCAGCGTGCAGCGATATGACCATGGTCATCCATGAAGCCGATGATGGCAATCAATGCACCCGCGCCCCCGAGAGCAACCAGGCCAGCAAGGTCGACACCGCTTTTCACGGACAGCACGGTCAAGGCCAGGAGGAAGGCGAGCACGATCGCCACACCACCGCCACGTGGCGTCGGCACCGCGTGGGAGCTACGTGCGTTGGGAACGTCGATGATACTCTTGGCCAATGCATAGCGCCGAAGACCGGCGGTCAATACAAGGGAAAGCACTCCAACCAACGGAATCAGCCAGGCTTGAATCATTTTCTTGTTTTTTCCTGATAGTCCCGGGCTGCCAGCCGAAGCGCCTCATCGACACTGATTGGCGGCTGCCAGCCCAGCACGGTACGTGTTTTCTCGATATCGACCTGCAGTGAGCCACAGAGCCGCTGCGACAACGAGCGTCTGCCGAGCAAGGATGCACCAAGCTCCAGCAAGCTGCTGGGAACCGGCAGCAGGCGTGCCCGTCTGTCCAGCGCTGCCGCCATACGCTGCAGCAATCCGGTGGTGGACAAGTCCTCACCGTCGCTGACAAGGAAGGTCTGGTTGGCGGCGGCCGGATGGGTAACGCAGGTGAGCACCAGATCGGACAGATTGCCCAGTGCAACAAGGCTGCGACGGTTGTGAATGGCGCCAAATGGAAGTGGCACGCCCTTGTCCAGCCAGCGCATCATCGCCAGGAAGTTGGCCTTGACCCCCGGACCATAGACCAGCACCGGGCGCACGATCACCACCTCGATGCCTGTTTCCAGTGCCAGCGCGCGCAACGCCTGTTCCGCCTCCATCTTCGACACGCCATAGGGATCAGCCGGAGCAGGCGTATCGTCAGCATGATAAGGACGCCCCTTGAGCGTACCTTCGCCGTTGACCTTGATGGAGCTTATGAACACAAAACGCGTGACACCGGCCTGGGCAGCCTGGCGCGCAAGATTCAGGGTGCCGTCGACATTGACCTTGCGAAACGCCGCCAGCGGATCCGCTTCGGTGTCGTTCATGACATGCACGCGCGCCGCGGAATGGATAACCGTACGCACGCCGGCAAGCGCGACCGACCAATCGGCAGTCTCATCCAGAGCGTCGAAACGACTGACAGTAACACGAGGGTCCAAGCCGGCCGGCACGTTGCGCAATGCCGCAACCACCGAATAATCCCGCGACAGCAGTCCATCCAGGACAGCCTTGCCCACGAAACCGGAAGCTCCGGTCAACAACACGGTATGCGACATCACCTGCCTGCCTTACGTAGGGTGGCTTCACGAAAGAGCGACTCCAGCCGAGCCATGAGCTTGGGCTTGGAGTAGTGCTCGAGGTAGTACTGACGGCCCGATTCGCCCATGGTGGCACGTTGCGCCAGAGCAGTGGCTGCCAGCGTGCTGGTAATCGCGGCAAGCCCCTGGGCATCACCAGAGTCGCAGGCGAATCCGGCACCGGATTCGCGGATTACCCGGGCGGCTTCACCGTTGATCATGCCCAGCAATGGCCGGCCGGACGCCAGATAGGCTTGCACCTTGCCAGGAATGGTCTTCTGGAACACGTCATTGGTTTTCAGGGTTACCAGCAACGCGTCTGCCCGGGCAAACAGACCAGGCATCGCCTCCAGTGGATGACGTCCCAGAAGATGGACGTTGTCCAGTTGACGCTCGCGGACCTGCTCGGCAAGCCAGTTGCTCATCCGCCCATCGCCGACGATGACCCAGCGAATCGCTGCGCTGCCGCGCAGCGATTCTGCTGCGTCCAGCACGGCGGGAAAGTCCTGTGCCTCGCCCAGATTGCCAGCGAAGACCACGGTGAACACCGAGGGATCCGCCTCTACAAGGGTGCTCGCCACCGAGCCGGAAGCGGAAAAGTCGTCCTCCGCCCAGCTTGGAAAATACACCAGTCGCTCATCGGCAATCTGCCGTGTGCAGTATTGCTTCACGTTTTCCAGGAAACCGTGGGACTGCAGCAGCAAGTAATCGGTGCGGTTATAGATCCATGACACCATCTTGCCTACCAACGCCAGCAAACGCGGATTACGCAACACGCCAACCGCTCGGAGCGTCTCTGGCCACAAGTCCAGGACCCAGACGAAAACCGGCGCCTTCTTCAAACGACCGATCACAATTGCCGGTATTGCCGCCATGATTGGCGACACCGCATAAACGAAGAGCGCATCGAACTTGCGGCCACGCAACTTGAAAGCGCCGAGCGTCGAGGCACAGAGGAAGAACGACGCATAGTTGAGCATCAACTGGATGCTGCGCTTGCCCCGAGGCAACATGGGTACCCTGACCACATCAGCACCGTGATAGACGGAAAAATCCCCAGGCGAAGTGCGATAGCTTTCGAACACCTCCCCCTCGGGATAGTTGGGCAATCCGGTGAGCACGGTAACCTCATGGCCCTTTTCCTTCAAATCACGGACCAGATCATTGATCCGCATGTTCTCAGGCCAGAAATACTGCGTTACTACAAGCACTCTCAGCTTTTGTTCAGACATGCAGCCCACTCGGTTCAATAACGCTTCCATACGGTGCGATTCACATAGTCGGTGTAACTATGAAGAATGCGAACAACTTTGTCTGAAACATTCGGCATGCTGTAGTCGGCCACCAGACGCAGGCTGCGCTGATCACCACGCGCCTGGCTATCGAGGATGCTCAAGCCTTGCAGAACGCGGTCTACCTCCAGTCCTACCATCATCGCTGCAGCCTCTTCCATGCCTTCGGGACGCTCGTGCGCTTCGCGAATATTGAGTGCCGGGAAGTTTAGGATCGACGCTTCTTCACTGATGGTGCCACTGTCCGAGAGGACTGCCTTGGCTTCCATCTGCAGCTTGTTGTAATCCTTGAAGCCCAGCGGCTTGAGCAGGCGCACGTTCGGGTGGAAGCTCACGCCTACCGCGTCGACGCGCTTCTGGGTACGCGGGTGCGTCGAAACGATTACCGGCAGGTCAAACTGGGCTGCAACGGTATTGAGCACTTCCACCAGCTTGAGGAAATTCTTCTCCGAGTCGATGTTTTCTTCTCGGTGAGCGCTGACCACGAAGAACTGGCCTTTTTCCAGACCAAGACGGGAAAGCACATCGGATGCTTCGATACCGTCACGGTAATGATTGAGCACCTCGAACATCGGGCTGCCGGTCTTGATCACGCGATCGGCGGGAAGCCCTTCACGCAGCAGGTAGTCACGGGCGATGGTGCTGTAGGTCAGGTTGATGTCGGCAGTGTGGTCAACGATGCGACGGTTGATCTCCTCCGGCACGCGCATGTCGAAGCAGCGGTTACCGGCTTCCATATGGAAGGTTGGGATCTTGCGTCGTTTGGCAGGCAGCACGGCCATGCAACTGTTGGTATCGCCCAATACCAGCAGTGCTTCGGGTGCGATCTCGGCCAGCACACGGTCGACCGTAATGATGACGTTGCCGATGGTTTCAGCGCCGGTGGCACCGGCAGCATTGAGAAAATGGTCGGGTTTGCGAATGCCCAGATCCTGGAAGAAGATCTCGTTCAACTCGTAGTCGTAGTTCTGGCCGGTGTGAACGAGAATGTGCTCGCAATGCTCGTCCAGCGCACTCATCACACGAGACAGGCGGATGATCTCCGGACGGGTACCGACAACGGTGACAACTTTCAACTTTTTCATAACAACCTCAATGAGCCTCGAAACGTCAGTGAGTTGACTTGACAGGCAGGGCGTAAGTGTCCGGGTGCTCGCGATCGAAGATCTCGTTGGCCCACAACATGACGATCATCTCTTCGTCACCGATATTGGTGATGTCATGTGTCCAGCCGGGCACCGTTTCGACGATCTCGGGCTTGTCGCCTGTGGTGACCAACTCATGGAACTCGCCAGTCTCGATATGCCGGAAACCGAAGTTGGCGGTACCTTTGATCACCAGGAACTTTTCGGTCTTGGAATGATGGTAATGGCCGCCGCGAGTAACGCCTGGATGTGCTGTGAAATAGGAGAACTGACCAGCGTCCTTGGTCTTCAGCATTTCCACGAACGTGCCACGAGGATCGCTGTAGCCTTTGACCTCATAGGTGAAGCTGGCCGGGGGCAGGTAGCTCAGGTAGGTGGAATACAATGCACGTGTCAATCCGGTGCCCACTGCTTCGGTGATCAGCGACTCGCGGCTATCACGGAACGCATACAACTGCTCCGCCAGAGCCCCCACGCTGATGCTGTACTGCGGCTCGACGGAAACAAATGGATTGCCAGCCAAACGCCCTTCCATGACGGCCAGGAAGCAGGAAACCACATCGTCGATGTAGACAAGATTGATCATGGCCGCCGGGTTGTTGATCGAAATCTCCAACCCGCGCGCAATGTTGTGGCAGAAGGTCGACACGGCGGAGTTGTAGTTCGGCCGGCCCCACTTGCCAAAAACGTTGGGCAGCCTGAACAGATGCACGGGTGCGGCGAAGTCATTCTGCAACGCTACCAGCGCCTGTTCGGCTGCTCGCTTGCTCTTCCCATACTCGTTATCCAGCTCGGCCTGGCTCGAAGATGTATACAGGACTGGTATCTTGCGACCGCTGGCAATAATCGCATCGCATAACGCGCGGGTAAGATCAGTGTTACCCGTGTGGAAATCCTGAGGATCCTGCGGACGATTCACGCCCGCCAGATGAAACACGAAGTCCACCTCGCCCACCAGACGAGTCAGATCGCTGAGCGAGTCCTCGCGCGTGAAACACAGGACCTCGACCTCTTTACGCTCACGCAGGTGAGCAATAAGGTTCTTGCCGACAAAGCCATTAGCGCCAGTGACCAGTACTTTCATGGGTTATTCCTCTGGCGCCACGTTTTCACCATTCTGGATAGCGCGCATGAATTCAAGTTTGAGCAGCAACTGCTGCATACCCTGAACGTCCAGGCGCTCGGTGTTGTGGGAGTTGTAGTCCTCGGTACGCGAAATTACCGTTTCCCCCTGCTCGACAAATTTGGCGTAGTTCAGGTCGCGCAGATCAGGCGGAACGCGGAAGTACTGTCCCATGTCTTCGGCACAGGCAATTTCCTCACGGCTCAGCAGCGCTTCGAACAGCTTCTCGCCGTGGCGGGTACCAATGACCTGAATCGGATGGTCCGGCTTGCCAACCAGTGCCGTCAGTGCCTGGGCCAGGGTCTCGACAGTAGCTGCAGGCGCCTTCTGCACGAAAAGATCACCGTTGTTACCGTGTTCGAAGGCATACAACACCAGGTCGACCGCATCGGCGAGCGTCATCATGAAGCGGGTCATGTTCGGATCGGTCAAGGTCAGTGCTTTTCCTGCCCGGATCTGCTCGATGAAAAGCGGAATGACCGAGCCACGCGAGGCCATGACATTGCCGTAGCGCGTGCCACAGATAACCGTCTTGCGCTCGTCAAGGTTGCGCGATTTGGCCACCATGACTTTCTCCATCATGGCCTTGGAGATCCCCATCGCGTTGATGGGATACACCGCCTTGTCGGTACTCAGGCAAACCACTCGCTTGACGGCGTTCTGAATCGCCGCCTCCAGCGTGTTTTCGGTGCCCAGCACGTTTGTCTTGACTGCTTCGAGCGGATGAAACTCGCAAGAAGGAACCTGCTTCAGTGCCGCCGCGTGGAAGATGTAGTCAACTCCCCGAGTGGCATTCAGAATGCTCTGATAGTCACGCACGTCACCAATGTAAAACTTCAACTTGTCGCTTGCATAACGCTTGCGCATGTCATCCTGTTTCTTCTCGTCACGGCTGAAAATTCGAATTTCGCCAATGTCGGTCTCCAGGAATCGTTTCAATACGGCATTACCGAAGGAGCCAGTACCACCGGTAATAAGAAGCGTTTTATCTTTAAACATGTTCTATAACTTCGCTTTATAGTTAGCCAAACCGGACCGGTAGACTTCCCTGCTCAAGACCAGGATAATTGATCAACACCACACGCAACTTGTCTTTGTGCAAAAAAGGTTGCTTGCAGACGCGCTTGCTATACCGCAATACTCGATGAATGCTATCAGATGGCTTCGCAAATCCGTGCCCCCTCCCAAGTATGGTCAAGCCTGATGAATCTTGAGAGACTGCCCATTGGCATGGTCGCCCATGACAACGCCCTGTTCGTCTGCGCCGATAACGATTCCTACTGCGCCGACTGGTAAGGCAGGCACGACCCTCAATCGCACGACCCGCGTCATCCCGCTCAGGATTGGCTCCTTGCAGGTCTGGCTGTGCTGGCCCTGCGTAGCCAACGTCGGAAAAGATCATCTGCTTCATCGGAAAATCCGGTGGATGGTACTTGGGCATTCTATCAAAGTCAGGAAGTTTTCTCTTACCACCATGGGAGAAATCCTTCTCCGACCTTCTTGAGAGAGGAACCAGTCAACCAATGGCTCAGACGAATACGGTTCGTGACCGTTAGTGGAGGCGTGCGGCGATGATACCGGGAAGATCATGCAATTCGCCAATATACTTGGACTTTTCGCATACCCCCTCAACATCAGAAGTATCGTTTTCGCGGCCGCGACGAGAGCCAAGAGCACACAGTCAGTGCTTATGCGTGCCATATCGCACCTGTGCAGGTAAGCACAAAGGTACCAGTTGTCGGCAGGTCATCAAATTGAAATGCAACCCTACAAGAGGGCCAGACGTCATGACGTTGAAAAATCCCAGGCGTTGAATCGCCCAGCATCCATGCCAGATCAGGTACCCAAACCCGCATATACCGCTCCTTTTCCTGGGAACGCCCAAGGACTACGACAGCCGCATTCAGTGGCAAGCATCGAAACACCTACCAAAGGATTTACAATTATCTCACACCCTTGCGTTCCGAACACCTTCGCCCCCCCTATGTTCTTGAGGTCGCAAATCCTTGCATCGAAGCACCTGAGAAACCAACACATCAGGTGCTCGCCAAGCGCTCGGACAAAATGACACGTCCTGACCCAAGCGCTGCGAGTATCAATCGCTTCCCCGGAGGTGACTCAGCAAGAAGCCGAGCCAGCAACGAAATCCGGATCTTGGCGATCTCGAGACTACCGCGAACCACCAACCAGATTGAATATGTTGAGCCAGGTAGACTCTGCTGTTCTCGCCCAATCATATTTCCTGGCCTGCAAGACAGCTGCGCCAGAGAGGCGTTCAGCATAGTCGCTGTCCGACAGTACCTTCAGCATGGTCTTGGCAATATCATCAGGGTCAAACGGCGAGAAGTAGGCGGCGGCGTCCGCACCAAACTCAGGCATCGGCATGACATTGGATGAAAGCACCGGCCGCCCTGCTCCTAACGATTCAAGCAGGATATTCGGGCAATTTTCACAAGAGGAAGCGAACAGTACCAACTGAGCGTGATGATAATACGCAGGCAACTCGGCATACGGCACCGCCCCAAGAATCGTCACCTGCTCCGCAAGCCCACGAGACTTGATCAACTCATGCACGCGCTCGGCCCCTGGCATATTGGACTCACCAATCAGCACCAGGCGAAAACGACTGCGGTAGTCATCCGGCAAGCTTGCATAGGCGCTGACCACTTCGTAGTGATGCTTGTAGACATCAAAGCGAGATACGTACAGAAGGTAGCTTTCAGCAGGCAAGCGTTGAGGCCGCGAGACATTGACATCAACGTCCCTGAACGCCTCTCCCACGCCATGAGGGATGGTGATCGGGTTTGGAATTCTGGTCAGCTTCTCGATTACGCTACGAGCATAGTCCGAAATGAAAATCGTCAGGTTCGCCCCAGACATGCTCCGCAACATGACACGGTACAACAACCAGTTTCGGATTCGTTGCAGACCTAATGGCATGGCAGCCCGCACGCGCTTGTCGAAAGGCAACATATTGCGGAACATGGTCACCACTTTGCATCCCTTGGGCACCCTGCCTGCAACTACCCCCCCAGGACAGAACAGAACATCCGCGCCGACCCGACGAAGATATCCAGGCAGCAGGAATTTTTCCCAGACGGTGCGGGTCAACGGGTTATCCACCGGCCATGCCGGGTAATAACGACTGACACACGGATGATCAGGCAACTTCAGCCCTTCGGGCGCCAGCACCGTTATCTTCAGGTCGGCACGATCAGGAATATGCTTCAGCAGATTGAGCAGGTAAGTCTGCCCTCCACCCAACCTGGCGGAAAATGCATTGATCACGATATTCAATTAACAACTTCCTTATTCTCGCCCATTTGACCGCAGCGCTCAGATGACTGGACATCCTTCAACCACGCCTGGAACATCAGAACGTTCCAGATATGCGAGCTACGATCAAACTTTCCTGACAAATGCTCTTGCCACATCCTGCCGATCTTGCCTACATCCAGATAACCGTCGTCCGCCAGTCTTGAAGGAGATAGCAGGTCTTCTGCCCAATCTCGCAGCGGCCCCTGCAGCCATTCCCCAAGCGGAATCGAGAAGCCCGTCTTGGGACGATCGATCAGATGCGAAGGGACATAGCGATCAAGCAGGCGGCGCAGTGCCCACTTGCCAGTCCCCTCCCGCACCAGGAAACGCTCGGGAGCTGCGAATGCGAACTCGGCAATACGATGATCCAGCAATGGTGCCCGCGACTCGAGGCTCGAATACATCGTAGCCCTGTCGACTTTCACCAAAAGGTCATCAGGTAAATGTTGCACAACATCCCACTGCCTCATCGCCGCAATGCTGTCGCTTTCCTGCGCAGGGAAACTATCGAAGCCAGTGCATTTGCCGCCGATGACTATGTTCTCTTCCGGCTGCCAGTGAGACATGAGACGGATATACATCTCGCCCAAACTGCGCGAGTCGATCAGTTGCCCCAGGCGGTTGACTCGACGACCGTTGATAGAAGACTGGTACCGCGCAGGCAGCAATCCGGTCAGCCGGTCCCAACCAGCGGCCGAAGGACCAGTCAAAACAGAGGCAACGACAGACCTCAGAGGCCTTGGCACCTTGCTGATCTTACGCCAGAGGTTGGCGGTAATCGGATAGCGCGGATACCCTGCGAATAGCTCATCGCCTCCGTCACCGGTCAGGGCGACCGTAACGTGCTCGCGGGTCAACTTCGAAACCAGTGTTGTTGGTATCTGTGAGGAGTCTGCAAAAGGCTCGTCATAGATCTTCGGCAACATCGGTATCAGCGCAGCCGCATCCAGCGCCTTCACATACATCTCGGTATGATCTGTACCAAGATGCTGTGCAACTTCCCGAGCATAAGGCGCCTCGTTGAACGCCTCTTCTTCGAAACCGATCGTAAACGTCCGTACCCGGCTTGAACTCTGAGCTTGCATCAACGAAACAACGAGGCTTGAATCGACACCGCCAGACAGGAATGCACCCACCGGAACATCAGAGAACGACTGCATTCCCACTGCCGATGCAAGGCGCTGGTCGAGCAGATCCAGTGCTTCGGAATCGCTGGCCTGGCTCAACTGATTGCGAAGCTCGGCGGTCTTGTCACTGACGAGACTCCAGAACGGGCGAGGCTCGCCTGCGACTCCCGCCGCAGATACTTGAATCAGATGCCCTGGCTGAAGCTTGAAGATGTCCTTGTATATCGAACGTGGCGCGGGAATGTAGCCAAAACGCATGTAGTCTGCCAACACATCCCGGTCAATCTGCAACGCCTGCGCACACTGAGCCCTGATTGCTTTCAGTTCAGAGGCAAAATAAAAAGCCCCTTTGACGCGACCAAAATAAAGTGGCTTTTCGCCCAGGCGATCTCGGGCGAGCGTAAGCACGCGAGCCTCTTTGTCCCACAACACAATTGCGAACATGCCAACGAGGCGAGCGAGCGTGTTCTCGATTCCCCATAGCTCAAACGCCGCCAGCAGAACCTCGGTATCGGAATGGCCGCGCCATTCGACGTTGCCACCGGCAGCCTCGATCTCCTTGCGCAATACCGCGAAATTGTAGATTTCACCGTTAAAAACGATGACATAGCGGCCGGACACGGAATGCATCGGCTGATGCCCATGAGCGGACAGATCCAGGATCGCCAGTCGGCGGTGACCTAGCGCCAGCCCCATCAGCTCATCGACCCATATGCCCTCATCGTCGGGCCCCCGATGAAAAAGCGGTGCAAGCATGCTCTGAACACGCGCATCCAAAGCACCTACGTTTTCCGCCATCAACCCCGCGAAACCACACATGTATAAGCTCAATCCTTAGTAAAACGGCTTGTTACGCCCGAAGACACGAGACACACCGAAACAAAAAATTCCATAAGCCAGCTACGCGCGCACCTAGTCGAAAGCCCCCCCTGCAAGCGCCTCAGCGCCACCGGGAAATCAACCAAACACCTGAGCCAAAACTCCGGTCGACAAGGAGAAAACAAGCGAGACAGCGGAGTGGCCTGTTGTCAGCGCGTGTTTCGAACCTGCCCTCGACACTGCGCGCTTGCTGCGCGGGTACTTTTTCCGTACAGGCCCCAGGAACTCGGGCCCTCTTTTACCAATTTTTGGCTTCGCAGCCAACAAGAACAGGGAGTCATTCAACCACAAAGCGCATGGCTTTCGACGTCAGCATGCACAATGCTGGTGTCAGGCGAGCTCAACAGCACAGGTCCCGCGACCATCACACTGCGGTGCTTTTCGCGAACACATCTCATGCACGAACAATCTTCACTGCAAGGAACAAACCCAGTGCCATCAGATAAAAGAACAACGCATTGAACAAGTACATCTCTCCATACCAGAGCCAGTGCATGACTGAAGAAGCACAGAGCATGTACAAGAACGTCTGCAAATAATCGCCATCACGGCAACTCGAATCGATCAGCCGCAGGAAACATACGCTAATGAAACCATTGAGGAAAACCCCAAACAAGCCGAAGTTCTCGAAAGCAACACCCGCAGCATGTATCCCCCCCAGCCCGGTAATATAATACCAAAGCGCAGGATTATCCGAAGTTATTGGTTTCTCCATACCAAACAACGAATATATCGGAGACGGTGCCAGAGAAAGAAACATATCAAGATAAGTCTGGCCGTAGCGCAAGTGCTCCCCATCCCAGAAACCAGTCAACTGCTGAACGAGCGGCAGAATGATCGCATTCCATGAGTTAAACAGGAAAAACTGAGTCACATTATCGGATGTCAGGTTCACATCCTGGCGAACCATTGAAACCAACACACCACTGACCAGAAGCAGCGACATCAGCGCTGCAACAAAAAGGAGCACCTTGAAATTAATCAACCGATTATAACGGAACATTACGCCAAGGACGCATGCCACTATCAAAACGACAAAATCCCGGTCCCCTGTCATTGCGTTGGCAGCACAATAAGCCAGCACCAGTCCAATCGCGGAAATCGCCGCCAGGCGGGAGGGGTAGACGAGTGCCAGGGCAACGACAGCGATGATTGAGAAAATCATCAGAGATTCGGTACCGGTAAACGCCTCGATCATCGAGTCGATATTAACGAACCGATAAGCAATTAGCGCGGCGCACAGGCTGAAAAATAGAGCACCCGCCAACTTGAAATCCACTTCCGAAAAAACACGGCTATCGCCCGAGCGAAACTTTATAGTGGGCATCAAAGAAGATAATGCGTAAGCCGCCGCCCCTCCTATGACACCGAGAAGCCATACAAGCGAAAGCCTGAATACAAACGGGTCATCCAAGGAAAAATCATAGTTCCCAATAGGCCATAAAGTGACCGTGTCGCTCCACAGACAACTCAACAACCCGAGAAACGGCACCGAATAACATACCGCATACAGTGCAATCAGATATTTTTTGGATACAGCACATATAACGCACTGGGCGATGAGAATCACCAGACACATCGAAACCAAAAATATCGCCATATTGTCTAACCCAAAAAAATAAAACAGCAGCCGAGCCTCGAATCAGACACGACCTTGATTTCACCCTCGCGCGCGCACGCTGAACGACAACCACCCAGCGCGAGAGCGCTCCTCATTTCAAAAGTCTGCGGGCGCCCAAGACAGCCAGCACGGCTATTTGGGTGAAAAGAGCAAACAAGAACGACCTGAAAAGATCAATCGCCAACATATCACCCTTCAGATTGGCAAGCAGCGTCGAAAGTAAATAGACGACTGCATATAGGCAGCTGGCAAAAAACACGATTTTGGTCATATTTTTGCTATGCAGTACCTGAGTAATTATTGTGGTCATCAAACCAACACCGCCTGCCAAGGCAGCATAATTCAGGAGCTCGCTTTTACCGCAGAAGCCATCACCAAGGAAACAGAGCCAGTAGTCCTGCGACAAGATCATAAGGATGGGCAACACAACAGAAACCAAAGCCCCGAATAGCAGATACAACCTACTCGCATGATCACCATAACCGGCGAGCCTGACAATGACGTAGGAAGCAAGCGAGCTCGGAAGCACGGTAACGAGAATATAAAACAGGAAAAAGATATTAAAGTAGCCAACCTCGGAGACATTTAGACTGGCATCAGCGAACAACACCAGACAAACAATGTGAACCGGTCCTCCCAGAAGCATGCTCCCTGCAAGAGCCGGCACGCCAGAACGGGACAGAAGTGCCCACATCTTGGAAAATGAGAAGAACTCCCACCCTGCCTCCAAAGATGCACTCGCACTACTATTCTTTATCATCGAGAAACCGAAGGCGGGCGCAATCAACGTACACAATGCCAGCGTCATAAGTACGGTTTCTATCTTCCCCTCAAATTTGGCAATGGCGATCACCAGCAGCAATCCAAGCAGCCCATGAGCAGCAAGTGCCGCGACCCATTTTTTCGAGATATTCAGGGCATACATGAATCCGGTAACGGCCAGATTACATACACACGCGAAACCGAGAAGAAACGTCCCCAGCACCATGTAGCCTTCATGAGCATCATGAGATGAAGCTGGGGCGGGAAACATCCACGAAACAATGACGGAGAGGAGGCCTACAACAAGCCCCCCCCACACCATCAAATTCAACGATGTCTTGTAGCTTATATTCCCCGCATTGAGAACCACGTAACGGCTCAGTGCAACGCTCAAGGCTTCCCCTGCGACCGCCGCTATACCAGTGATGATCGCGTAATGATAGGAGAATACGCCATACAACTCGATCCCTAAAATCCGGGCCAGGCTGAACAGCAGAACGAACATGCAGAGTTTATTTGCCAACACCGTGATGGCACAAATTTCCTTGATCACAAGAATCAGCTTTTCGCAAAGAAAGAAATATACCAGTTCACCGCCTTCAGCATGCCCGACCCTACATTGAAGAGCGGGTCGTACCCCAGCAGGCTTTTTGCCTTGTCGATATTAGCCTGAGAATGCCTCACATCACCGGCACGAAAATCACGATAAACCACTTTCGATGTCGACTCGACACCCGCATGCAGCAGAGCATCCTTGATGCAGGTATACACCTGGTTCAGAGTTGTCCTGTCACCCACGGCAACGTTATAGACATTGTTCTTTGCCTCGACACTGGCACAGGCAGACAATATGTTGGCCTGGACAGCGTTTTCAACAAAGCAGAAGTCCCGGCTCGTTTCGCCATCGCCATTAATGAAAACGTCTTCACCATTGATCATGGCTGCTGTCCATTTTGGAATAACAGCTGCATAGGCACCGTTAGGGTCCTGACGCTTTCCGAAAACGTTAAAGTACCGAAGCCCGATGGTGTGGAAACCGTAAGTCTTCGAGAACACCTCAGCGTACAACTCATTCACATACTTCGTAACCGCATAAGGAGAAAGCGGCTTGCCAATAACGCCTTCTACTTTTGGCAACGCTGGATGATCGCCATAGGTTGAACTGGAAGCCGCATAGGTGAAGCTCTTCACCTGAGCATCCCTTGCGGCGACCAGCATATTCAGAAAACCATCGATATTGGCACCGTTTGTAGTGATGGGGTCATTGATGGAGCGCGGAACGGAACCCAAGGCAGCCTGATGCAGAACATAGTCCACAGACAAAGCGGAATCACCCGGAAACACCATTGCCCGCTTGCACTCTTCTATATTCCTGATATCACCGTTGATCAGTGCGAAACGCGACCACTGCTCGGGACTGACCGCAGATTTAACCTCATCAAGGTTGTATTGGTGACCAGTTGAAAAGTTATCAAGACCGACAACTCGCTGATCTAACCGCAGCAACGTCTCCAACAAATTGGAGCCAATGAATCCCGCCACACCAGTGATCAGCCACACCTTCGGGGAACTTTGAATTTCGGATTTTACACTTTCAAAACGGCTCATATCGTTCTCTCAGTTGGGTATTTTCAATCAGCGCTAACAAAAAATCAGGGGCCTGCGGCCCCTTGAGTTTAAAGACGCAGATCTGACTGGGATACATCCAGCAAATACTTGAGATCATAGAGAACGTGCTCGGCCTTGCCGAGTCGGTGAATACTTTCCGCCCCCATAGCAGCAAACTCGTTATGTGCTACGGCCAGGATGATACCGTCGTAGGTGTTGTCCTGCGGATGACTGATAGGAGCGATCGAGTACTCATGCATCGCTTCATCTGCGTCAACCCAAGGATCAAACACATCAACAACGATGTTGAACTCAGCCAGCTCATTGACGACATCAATAATACGGGTGTTGCGCAGGTCCGGGCAGTTTTCCTTGAAGGTCAGGCCCATGATCAGCACCCTGGCGCCATCAACATGAATCTTGCGCTTGAGCATCGCCTTGACAAGTTGGGAAACGACATAAGCTCCCATACTGTCATTCAGACGGCGTCCGGCAAGAATAATTTCCGGGTGGTAGCCGATGGACTGTGCTTTGTGAGTGAGATAATAAGGGTCCACACCGATACAATGCCCCCCCACCAAGCCCGGACGGAAAGGCAGAAAGTTCCACTTGGTTCCCGCCGCCTTGAGCACCGCTTCAGTATCAATACCCATCTTGTTGAAGATCAAGGCCAGCTCGTTGATCAACGCAATATTCAAATCCCGTTGGGTATTCTCGATAACCTTAGCAGCCTCGGCAACCTTGATACTCTGAGCCTTGTGAGTACCAGCGAGAATGATGGTGTTATAAAGAGCATCGACCAGATCAGCCACTTCTGGAGTGGAGCCGGCAGTAACCTTCTTGATCGTGGTAACGCGATGTTCTTTATCGCCTGGATTTATGCGCTCTGGGCTGTAGCCGGCAAAGAAGTCCACATTAAATTTGAGGCCGGACACTTTTTCCAGTACAGGAACACAATCTTCTTCAGTGGCACCGGGATATACCGTTGATTCATAGACAACAATATCTCCCTTTTTCAGTACACGACCAATCGACTCGCTGGCCTTGATCAAGGGAGTCAGGTCTGGCTGCTTGTGCTCATCAATAGGAGTGGGAACCGTAACAATGTAGACATTGCATGCAGACAACTCCTCCAGGACACAGCTGAAGTTCAAACCGGATGCCGAATTCAGTTCTTCATCGGATACTTCAAGAGTAGCATCATGCCCTGCCTTCAACGCCTCAACTCGATGCTGATTGATATCAAAACCAACCACTTGCATCTTTTTGCCAAACTCAACTGCCAGCGGCAAGCCCACATAACCGAGACCTACTATGGCCAGCTTTACATCTTCGAGTTTAAGCATTGTTTTCCCTTGCCATTCATCAATATTAAGTCGATTGCAAAATCGCTTCACATCTCGCGCTTTCGGGCCGAGCATGATCGTTGCGGACACTAGAGATTACACCGAAATCCCTCTCGGGAGCCATACTGATTTTCGCCCTGAAGGCTTCAGCGCAACGAACGGAGCCCCCCTACTGGTGAGCTAGAGATGCCCCCTGCTACAAAGCAGGCCTTTCCCCTTGTACAAAAAACGCTCAAATACTCTCTAGACGAACAGTAGAACCTAACAGTCAACCTGGAATATCCAAGCGTTACACAATGACGCCTCCCGCAGCCCCAACACGATGTAACACGGTCCGACACATACGAGGCGAGCACAGAGGAGGACATGGTAGTCAAATGATCGCCGACGGCTAACCAGCCTTGACACTTCAGGCGCACAGCAAATGAGCGACCGACTTGCGGGGCAACCATATAGCTAAAAATTTCTTAAGATTGCAAATCATTCAGGCCCTACCGCCCCCCCCCTACTCAAAGAGACCGGCCGACTCCAAACCAGGAGCCAGCCCACCAACATCTTTGCCGCTCACACCCAAGGCGGACACCCGCAAAACGAATCATATGACCAATAGTGAATTTGCCTGGCGAAACCCAAAACCCACCTCAGGCACCAGGTCCCACACGTACCCTACCAGTCGATAAATTGGCTATCACTGCCAGAATGCAACCTAGCATCAACCCCAATACCGCAGCGGCGACAACGATAAATAGTTTCTTTGGCTCTACCGGCTTGTCTGGCAACTCAACTTCACCATCCAACCGGTAAACGGTAATCGATCGAGCTGGAATCTCCAAAGACCGGAAGAAGGCCAGGCCGGCTTGCTGTGCCCGTAGACCATTTATGAACGGGTCATCCGATGAGCGCCTTTCAAGATTGTCGATTTCGGCCTCCAAAGCCTTGCTGCCACGCATATAGGTCAGAGATCCATCCATACGAGCAGAAACCTCGGTAGAAAGATTGCCGGAGATTATCGGTGGCTTCTCCAGACCAATTGAACGAGCCACCGCAAGTGCCTCGCGCAACTGTACGATTTGATCCTCACGACGCTTTCTAGCCGTCTCCTGCGCACTGGCAATTTGCTGCTCCAGATTACCTGCCTTTATCAATGCGTCACTCCGGACATCCTTTAGCACCTCTTGCGTCGCAAGATCCCCAGCCATGCCAGCGTAGAGCGTTACCCATTTCGCAGCCCGCTGCGCATCAGGTAGATCAGCAGTGATCGAGTAACGATCTGGCGCATCCTTGCCTGCCACAGCCACCCTCAGAACCTTGAGGTAGCGTGTATAAAGTTCGCCCTGCCCCATACCGTTCAACTTGCCATCCAGCGAGGGCAGATAGACCTCCCGGAAAAACTTGCGCCGCAACGACTCTGAAAGCAGATTGCGGAGGTAGATAGTGTAGACATCCTTGACTGTCAAAACCTCCAATCCACCCTGTCCCTCGCTACGTCCATAATTCAGATTCGCAATATCATTCTGGGTAGGCGCCTGGACAAAAACCTTTGCCTGGTAGATAGGTGTAACCAGAAAAACATAGGCTACAGCTGCAATCAGAACCGTCAATGCCGTTCCGAAAATCAGCAACTTGCGCCTCCACAACCTCTCAATCAGCTCAATCAAGTCAACTTCGTCTGAAATACTGAGCCGCTCACGGTTATTGCGCATTTATTATAATTCCCCATGGCTCTGTTCAATCTTCACTTCACAAGTACTCACTGAACACCTCCAGAACTTAGCCCACCATCGACGGAGCCTCCCTGGCTCGCCACATACCTTTCGACACCTGTACGTAAGCGTAGCGCCACTCCCCACAACCGCCCGCCAGACATTGACTAGCAATAACAATCCGCGCACAACCAAACTCGCCAAAGGGGACTGTAGAGCAACACCTCCCCAGAAAGTTCCCACGCCTTCCGAACAGCACCAACCATCTCGATCAACGGCACCCAAGCGAAGACTGGAGCGCCGCACCCTGCAGGTCTTGTATCTTCAAGACACAACCAACCGAGCGCCCCACAAAAGCATAACCAAGCGCCGATAGGCAATTTTAGGCACCAGCAGCAACAGACGGTCACAAGGCGCACAATTACGGACAGGAAGAAGGAGACAGAGGTCGCAGCCAAATAACTCGGCGATAATGGATGCGGTCCAGATGAAGGACACGCCAACTCGCAAAGGCACTCCGCTTTATCAGGAGGCCTCTGATGACGAGAGCCTGCGCCATTGCAGGCACCACAAGGATAAACGGCCACCAGAAATCCCATTTCGCTACCCATTCCGTTGCCAGCGAGGAAACCCTTATGACCTCATTTCTAGTGTGGTGTTTCACAAGTAACACTCATATTTTTCGGCCTAATGCCTCGGCTGCCCGGCCGACGCTCGCCAAAATGTCCTCGGCCTTTCGATACCAGCGAAACGGTCGAGGGTTGGCGTTGTAAG